>JAANMT010000720.1_pt1 | contig 35647 bp, 33 predicted proteins | sample 7279711 | NCBI WGS metagenome assembly JAANMT01 (sample SAMN14094538, study PRJNA606508) | bioreactor metagenome | isolation source: A lab-scale SPAN reactor treating ammonium-rich wastewater day 1 | place: Ireland: Galway | collected 2017-01-16 | reverse complement strand
GTGCCCCGCTGTGCCGTCTACCGGCAAAACTGCTATATCCACAGCGCGAAGCGCCGACACAATGTCTCCGATAAAATCTGCAAAGCCCGGTGCATCAACGATATTGAAAAAGTGATCGTGATATTCACCCTGCATCAGGCTGACTTGCATGGACATCTGCCGCTCAATCTCTTCCTTTGTGTAGTCAGAGACTGTGGTCCCCGCTTCCACGCTTCCCAATCGATGAACGACCCCCATATTGAGCAACATGGCCTCGGCCAGCATGGTCTTTCCACAGTGACCGTGGCCAAACAGACCAATGTTGCGAATTTTCTCCGTACTTACCTGCGCCACCGTGGCCTCCTATTCTCAGCAAAGTAAATTGTATAAACAACAGGCTCCTGGAACGGAGCCTGTCAAGAAAATACGGTATCCAGCCAAAATAGTCAAGGGAACTGAAGTTTTTTCAGTACTTGCGTTTAATCAGGAATAACCTCGGGACGGTTTGCGATTCTCTGGAGGCATTCTCGCGTCCGCAGGCGTTCGACGACCTTCCGGCAACCGTCTGCCCGCTTGTGCAAACGTGCGCGGGACTTCGGCGAAATCTTACGCAGAAGTTTGTAGAATTGTATCCGTAAGGTGAGAAGAACTGAAACCAAAAGGACATAGGCGCGTCTTTGCGCAGCAGTTCCATGCTTCGCAAATAACAGCCACTTGCCCATGATTCGCCACCCAAGCACGGGCTCGTCAGGCAACCTGTCGGTCCGGTAGCCGCTCGCCAGAGCATCGTGGTGAATGACCTGTGCTTGAGGTACAAAGCGGACCCGTAGCCCCTTCTTCCGTAAACGGATACAATAATCCACTTCTTCATGATAGAGATAGAATCGCTCATCAAATCCACCCAAATCACGAAAGTCGTTCGATCGGACGAGCATCGCAGCCCCACTGACGGCAGGAACATCAACGGGTTGGTTCGATCCACTTGACCGGAGATGCTGCACCCACTGCCTGCATGCGCGAGGAAACAAGAGCGACTTTAACTCTGGAATTAGATTCCAGAACTCCTTGTGCAATGTTGGAGTTGCCAGCACCGAGGGTAACTTCTCTCCAGCGAAGTTCGTCAGTTGGGCACCCACCGCCGAGATTGAGCTGTCAGACTCGATCTCTGTCAACAGTTTTGTCAGGGCATTCCGCGCAACCCACGTGTCCGGGTTCAAGATGAGCAGGTAGTCAGAATCTGCGAGCGCGAATCCCTGATTTACCGCCTTTGCAAAGCCTGCGTTGTAGGAGTTTGCAGTAAGCTGAACCTCAGGGAATCTCTCCTTTATCAAATCTACTGACCCGTCTCTCGAATCGTTGTCGACAATGACTACCGAAAGGTCAACTTCGGAAGACACGCGCCGGAGGCTCATCAGGCACTCTGCCAGAGCATCACGGGTGTTGAAACTGACAATACAGACGGTAACTCGCGGTGACATATCCCTCAATATACTGGAAATTCGGAAATAGGACAAGAAAAAAAGGCCCCCAAGGGGGCCCAACTCTAATACCTACCTCTGCGAGGCGGCTCATCCTCCCGTTCTCGCCCTCGCTCATTCATCAACTGTCTCAGCCGGCGAGGCAGCTCATCCAGCAAAACTGAGCAACGAGAAACTTGCTGCGGGGTCAGGAACTCCGACATGTCGCTCAGCATAGCTTCACGTTTGGTCAGGATTTCGGTCTGTAACCGTTTGTTACTTGAAATGAGCTCCTTAACTTCCTTGCTGTCGGCACTCTTGTCTGAGGACAGGACGTCCAGCCTGCGGCGGGACTCTGTCAGCTGGCGTTGCAAGTCATCCGTTTCGCTCCGATACTGACGGAGCCTGGGATAGAACTTCTCGGCCTGAGCCGGTGTCAGCTCAAGTTCCTCGGCAAACTTGCCAATGATGACTGTTTCCAAGCGCTCACGTTTCTCATCCGGTGGACCACGGTGTTTCTGCGCAGACTCCGAACCTGATACGATTGCCAAGGCCAGAAAAATGTGGAGAACCAGTTTCATAATTCCTTAAAAGAAATGGGTTTGCTGAAGTTCTGCCAGGATCAGGTTAAAGTCATCATCTTCCAGCGCAAGTAAGTCATCCGTTGACAACGGATCTATGTTATACTCCAACTCCTGTCCATCTTCATAAACGATAGTGGACAAGTCAAGGTAAACTGCCAAATCTTGGGAACTTATGCCAGCATCTGCAACTGCCTCAATCATGGACGTCAAGTCGGCACTTTCAAGCGGAAGCCCGATCCCTTCGTTGAATCGTCCGGGCAGCCAAACTGCGACAATCAAGCACAACGAGCACGCTGTGACAAGGGCCAACTTGGGGCGGGATAGCCAAGCTCCGGATGGGTTTCCAGGAGCGCCAAGACGCGAGCGCAAGGCCACAAGAAACTCGCCATCGCTGTTCTTCGGTGGTCCCCAAAGTGCGCGCTCGGCAGGCAGACTCTGCGAACTTTTGGCTGTGTTATCTTGTGCTAACAATGTCATTTTGAATCAGGTTCAAATGAGATATATTTCCGAAATGCGGGGGGTTACTCATCATCTCCTCGCACGTATGGACCCAATTGGTCTCTCAGCTTTTTGACCGCCTGATGGTAGTTTGCCTTGATAGTTCCAATGTCGCGATCCATGATCTCGGCAATTTCGGCGTGCGACAATTCACGGAAATACCTCAGGATAAACACTGCGCGCTGCTTGTCGGGAAGCTTCATAATTGCTCCCCTTGCCCGTTGCATGAATTCGGCCTGCTCGACCGATGCATCAGTCTCATCGGGAGCCGGAAGCACTATTTCGTCGCTATCCAACCTGAAGAACGAGCGAACCTTCCGAGCCCGCAAGCGATTCAAGCTTATGTTGACTGCAATCCGGTAGAGCCAGGTGTAGAACGACGAGCCTGCCCTGAATGTGGATAAGTTCTCATAAGCCTTGACGAAGGCGTCCTGCGTCAGGTCTTCAGCTTCGTCCCTATCACCCACCAAACCGATAATTGTATGAAACACAGACAATCGGTGCCGCAACACTAAGATGTTAAAGGCCGACTCATTGCCAGTTTGCGCAGCTTGGACGAGCTGCGAATCATCTTTCTCGTCCGGACCTTGCACATCTACCCTTTAGACACCTGGGCAAGCCAGAAGTTTATTCTACAGCGAAGTCCCTACTGTGAATTGGTTCAAAAACCCAATTTCCCCGTGAGAGGTAAGAGCATAATCAAAAGACAAGTGCTTTATTTTCAATCCGAGGCCCGCAGAGAATCCGGCAAAGGCATCCGAGGAAAGACCGGTTCGCTGGTCGATGCCGATGGTTGAATATCCGAGGCGGGCAAAGAACTGAGGTGTGAAGCTTACCTCCAGCCCACCCCTTCCTTCAAGTCCTTCTTGACTAACGTATGCTCCCGTCATGTTGAACTTTACAGGAAGATGTTCAAGCGGAACTGAAAATCCAAGCTCGTAACTTGTCGGCAGGTCGTCTTTTTCACTTAAGAATGCGCTTGTCGCCATCCCAAGCGACTTAATCGCAGCACCTACGGTCCAGTCATTGAACCCCGTTTCGTATTGGATACCGAGGTCCGTTGCGATAGCTGTCGCGGCAATGCCATCGATATCCCGATATTGATACTTCAGAACGCCGCCCAACCTCACGTCTCCCCGAAAAGTATGCGCCACCGCACCGCGAAGCTGGAAATCAGAGGCACCAAACTCGCCACTCTTGAAACCGTTCTCATCCGCGCGGTCAAAGGACCCGTAGCTCAAGTAGTCCAATCCAGCAGCCCAGATGAGCCGCTCTGAGACTCTGTTAGCGAAGGCAAGTGTGCCCTGATTGATGTCCAGGACGTGCTTCGTGAAGCTTGCGGCCGCGCTTTTGCCCTCTAAGACAGCTAAGCCCGCCGGATTCGTCTGCAGTGCAGACAGGTCACCTGCCATGGCCACACCGCTTCCTGCGAGAGCAGACGACCGAGCAAACCCATCAGTTCTGAACAGTTCATAACCCGTGGTCCCGGTTCCGGCGTAAGCTCTGAATGTGCTCAGAAATGCAATGGCGGTCAAAATGAGTATGCGCACTCGCTTCTCCATAAATTAGTTTCCGGGCAACGGACGGTCAGGGCGATTCCCCTCCTCAGGATCATCATCCTCCTGCCGTCTTTCCCGGACTAACGTGTAATTGACAACGTACGGCACGTCACGCGGCTCACCCATTTCCTCTGCGAGATGTTCTCTCCGCCAGCGCTCAACAGTCTTCTGGCGGCGCCAATAGGCAACAGCACCCGCCGCAAGGACAAGGATAGCAAACAATACCGAAATCCACAACTCGCCGTCAGTCCAGAGCTTTGACGCGTAACGCTCACGCAGCAAACCAAGATGCTGACTTTCGAACTGCCCGCTGGGCATTCCGAACAACGATGCAAAAGCATCATCAAAATTCTTGCCGGTCCTGACCTGACTTATCAAATTCGCAAGTCCGCCATCACCGAAGCGGTTCCAAAGGTCTTCGATGGCTGCAAGTGATTGTGCATAACCCTGTCGCGCGTCGGCCGCATTCATACTCATGAGTCCCTGAATGTCCCAGAATCTCATAAGCCTTCCGGATGCCGCCGCGCGACTCAATACCTGCAGATCATAGTACTCCTGCTGTCCTGCCATGAATTGCGCAAGCCCTTCGTCAAACCAGCGGGGGAAGCCTGCACCCCGTGCCCCAGTTTCCAGCATAAGGTGCACAAACTCATGAACGGCCGTTTCCTCAAAAGGTCCACCATTGACGTTGAATCTCGGTGACTTCAGCACAGCAACCCCCTGGGCGGGATAGGCTATGCCGTTAGCCCACAGCGGACTTCCCGCGGTCACCCGCCCCCACTCTTCCGCACTTGGAGTAATCACGAATCGCGCGGAGTCAGGTGCTGGCAACTTCAACCTTTCCAGCAGAACAGGGAGCCTGCGCTCCAACTGGGAGACAAGTCTGTCTGCAAGGGCAGAGTCCTCGGGACAATAGGTTACGGCGAAACGGCCGTAGTCCCGCGTGAGGTAGTCTCCGGCACGCGAAGCCAACCCGTCTCCCCATACCAGAAGACAGCTAAGCAGTAGCAGCCGGATCAACATCAACTTCCCATTGCACGCGCTTGTGCTCGCTTGAGTTTCGGACTTCAGACAGGAACTCTTTGACAGCCTGGCGGAGAACTTTGCCTGTGGGGTCAGCAGTGCGCGAAATTCGCACCAGAATCTGGTAGCGGTACCGGTTCTTCACTTTGACTACCGCGCACGGCGAGGGGCCTAACAGTCCAAGTTCTCGGTTTCCTTCGAGCCGCCGCTTGCAGAACAACATCGCTCGCGCAACCTCAGATTCATCCAGCCCGATTGCCCGTAGCAGCACAAGTCTGAAGTAAGGCGGAAAACTGCTCGCCTCCCTGTGAACAAGCTCTTGTTGTGCAAAGCTCAGCCAATCTCCCTCTAAGGCAGTCCTGATTGCCGGATGCTCTGGCGCACGCGTTTGCAGAAGCACGCGGCCATTGGTCGAAGCCCGCCCGGCACGACCGGACAACTGCATCAGCAGGCTTGCGCCCCGTTCACTGGCGCGGAAGTCCGGATAGAACAGTTCCGTATCCGCATCGGCAACAATTGCAAGCTCAACACCGGGGAAGTCCAGCCCTTTGGCAACCATTTGTGTCCCAACCAGCACATCAAACTTCCCTTCTGCGAACTCGGACAAGAGTCGGTCATGCGCGCCAATCCGTGCCATCGCATCGGAATCCATGCGCGCGACTCGAACTTCCGGCAGCAACTCGGACAACTCGTCCGCAACTCGTTGTGTCCCACTGCCACACAGCGACAGGTCATCCGCTCCGCACGCAGGGCACAGAGTAGGAGCGTCGTCCTTGTGATGACAATAGTGACAGAGCAGGATCTTTCCCGGACGATGATAGGTAAGTGACACGGAGCAGTTCGGACATTCAAACAGCTTTCCACAATGCCTGCAAATCAGGAAAGGCGCAAACCCTCTCCGATTCTGCAAAACGACGGCTTGCTTCCCCGATGAAATGACACGTTCCAGAGACTCAATCGCATCACGCGAAAGCACGCGGTCAGGAGTTTCAGACTCCGCTTCGCTTGCCTCCGGATCAGCAACACCCTCAACATCTACCTCGGGGGTTACCGTTTGCACGAGCGGCATCTGCGACCCTGTCACACGCTCTGGCAGAGATAGCAGGGTGAGCTTGCCCTGGTCGACAGCGGCGATACTCTCCAACGATGGTGTAGCACTGCCAAGTATCGCGACAGCATTTGTGCTGCGGGCACGAAACAAAGCGGCATCTCTGGCTGAGTAACGAGGCACACCTTCAGTCTGTTTGTAAGACGCCTCGTGCTCTTCGTCAATGACCACCAGACCGAGTCGCGGCAACGGGCAGAATACTGCGGAACGTGCGCCGATGACGACCGGATACTCACCGTTCGCGATGCCTCGCCAGAGATCATACCGCACCGCAGAGGGTTGCGCACTATGTTGAATGGCCACAGCTTCACCGAATGCAGCGCGGAACCTGCCCCAGAGCACGGGAGTAAGTGAAATCTCCGGCACGAGCACCAACGCCGTCTTCCCCAATGCGAGCACTTGCCTGATTGCTTCTATGTAAACTCGCGTCTTGCCCGAGCCGGTCACTCCGTAGAGCAAAAAACCGCGAAACTCCGCGGCTTCGATTGCTTTGCGCAAATGACCGAGTGCGTTCTCTTGATGCACCGTTAGAGGTGCATCAGGTTCCTCCGATAACACCGGTAGCTGGTTTGGTTTCCAACGTGACAGCACCTCGACGCGCTCACACACAAACCCGCTCTTCAACAATTCATCCAATGCTTCACGTCTCTGTCTGCTTGCCCCACGGAGAAGCTGGCGACGCGGCATACTCATTCCCGGTGCATCGCGAAGCTCCCGGAGAATCCGCTGTGCGCTGCGTGTCGAAACAAACGTCCAAAGAGAATCGTCCGCAAGACCCGCGCGAGCCGAGTCAGACAATTCGATCAGCCGCTCAATTTGGTCGGAAGTTCGCGGGCCTCTCAGAAACGGTTTATACTCAATTCGGCCGTTCTGCTTCAGCTTCCGAATCTCCTGACCGTCCGGATCAATTCCAAACCGACTCTGGATCTGTCTTGCAGTAAGCGGGGAGTCTTCAAGTGCAGTCAGCAGTTCAGAAATCTCCGGTGAGTAGCCTGTCTCACCGAGACCGAGCTGGGCATGCTGCTGCGGAGAAAGCGTGAATCTGAACTGATCTTCCGCGTCGAGTCCTGCGGGCAGGGCGGCGCGCAACGCATCGCCCCACGTGCAAAGATAATACTCCGCAATCCACTTGGTAAACTCGAGCAGGTCTTCAGAAAATGCCGGAGCCTTATCGAGTACCTGCTCGATTGAGCGTGTCGCTTCGGCAACGGCTTGCGCGTAAACGTCCACGACAAATCCAGTGACTCGGCGCGAACGAAACGGCAAGAGAACTCTCGTGCCCCGCACGATGACAGCAGACAACTCACGCGGAACCAGATAAGAGTACTGCCCCTCGATCCCGGGGATCACGACTTGTGCCGAAGCGGCTTTCACGTGCGTTTGGAACGAAAGAACAAGCGAATTGGCACTCCGTTGAAACCGTATTGCTGCCGGATCTGCCGTTCGAGAAAGAGCTTGTAATTGTCAGGAATAAGATCAGCCCAACGCGAGAAGAGAATGAAGGTAGGCGGTTCTGCGTCAGCCTGTGTCACGTACGACAATCTCAGATCGCGAGCCTTCACCGCAGGCGGCGGCTGCCGTTCCATGAGCTTTTCGAGAAAGCGATTCAGCTCGCCGGTGGAAATGCGTTTCTGGCGTTCTTCATGAATCCGCAGAACCAATTCAAGCACCTTATACACTCGTTGACTGTCCTTTGCCGAAATGAAGAGTTTCTCGATGTAGCTCAAGTTTGCAAGTCTCTCGTCAATCTCTTCGGCTATCAGTCCGGCGGTCTTGTCATCCTTCTCGACCAAATCCCACTTGTTCAGGCACAGGAGCACTCCCTTTCCGTAGGTCACGGCTTCCTGCAGAATCCGCACGTCTTGCGCAAGCAGACCCGCCTGTGCTTCGACCATGACAACTGCGACATCGCACTCTTTAAGCGCTTTTTGCGTCCTGACGGTCGTGTAGAACTCCAGAGCTTCTTCGACTTTAGCTTTCCTCCGTAAGCCCGCAGTATCGATCAGCGTCAAAGGCTGCTTGTAGAATCGCACCACGCTGTCAATCGCGTCGCGCGTCGTGCCTGCAATGTCGGTGACCATGTGTCGATCCTCGCCGAGCAGAGCATTGACCAGCGAGGACTTCCCGACGTTCGGTCTGCCAATCACGGCGACCAGTGGCCGGGGTCTTTCAATAGTTTTTTCACCGCTGACCGGCAGACTCTCGACAATCTTCTCCAGCAACTCCGCAAAACCGTACCCCTGCACGGCGCTGATGGGCAGCGGATCTCCGAGACCGAGCTTATAGAAACTCGGAGCCTCCATCTCAATGCTGCTGTTGTCCGCTTTATTCACAGTAACCAACACCGGGCGATCAGAGCGTTTCAGCATCTGCGCGATATCGAGATCGGAATCTGTCGGCCCGGTTTGCGCATCACCTACAAACAACACTACGTCGCACTCTTCCAACGCGAACTGGACTTGATCGCGAATGGCAGCATCGAACAACTCTTCAGACCTCGGGACCCAGCCTCCGGTATCCATCACCAGAAATTCGCGCCCTTCAAACTCCGCAACTCCGACATGCCTGTCACGCGTGACGCCGGGTTCAGGCGACGTGATTGCCCGATTGCTGCGCGTCATACGATTGAATATCGTCGACTTGCCGACATTGGGCCGGCCGACTATTGCCACTACAGGATAACTCAATTAAGAACTACTTCTGATATACCACACGCGACGTCGAAATCACGCCGCCATGCTTTATGGTGATAAAGTATTGACCCGACGAGAAGCCTGCAAAGTCAACTTTCAAGGAAGACGCAAATGTTGACGGAGAAACGGCGACTCGCGAGACTTCTCTGCCCAGGACGTTGTAAACGGTTAACTCCCCGCCTTGCTGCAGCGCGTTCACATCAATGTTAAGAACGGAGTTAAATGGATTCGGATAGCAATGCAGTAGTTCGAGTGATTGAACAATCTCACGAGGAGCGTCATCAGATGCCAATGACGCACGCAGCACTACATCGACCACAACAGGCAAGTGATCGGCGGCATCATGAAGCGCATCCGCAACGCTGTCGGGAACGGCATAATTCGTCCCGTCATTGATGGCCATGTTGAAGTGAAGGCCGTCATTGCCAACGGCGGTGTAGGACGAAGGGATCACATAACTCCCGCTCGTGTCCATCCATGCTGCTGAAACAAGAATAAAGTCGAACCTATCGTCCAGACCTCCCGTCGCACCGCCGCCGATAGATTGAGTGCGCGGCGATTGAGTGTGAATCTCCGCAAACGATATGCTGTTGTTCCAAGCACCAGGCCGGTTGATCGGATCGAGGAGCCTGCCCTCCGGATTCTCGCCGAGGCTGAGCAAGTGCTGATATGCCGGTTCGAACGAAGAATATAAGTTGAAGTCTCCGGCCATCATGAAGTGTGTACCGGGCGGAAGCATATTTAGCTCACTTCGCAGGACTTGACACTCCAGAAGACGCCGCATCTCGTTCTCACTGCCCGAGCTTGCCTTCAAGTGAGCCGAATAAATGCGAAACGTCTCATTTATCATTGCGTCGCTCGAAAACACGTACTCCGTAAAGTCTCTGAGCTGTGTGGGAATCTGCCGCTGACTTTCCAGCATAACACGCGAGGACAAGTAAAAACATGCGTTGTCCGTGTCGGGCCCGTTCACAAAAGTCGCAGCCCTCCAATCAGGGTCTTGCGGAAGCAGCACTTGATTCAATATATTGTTCACGGCACCGCCGTCAATAATTTCTTGCAGCACGATGATTTGCGGGCCGGAGTGATTGAATACAATCCGCAATTCATCAAGCCGGTCGCTGCTCGACGACGAGAAGTTCAAAACGTTGTACGTCATCACTCGCAACGTATCCTGCGCATACACGAACGAGCTGGCCAACTCGCAAACCAACGCCAACATTACTGCAGTCCAAGTTCTCATTTCAGGTAGATTAGTTTGCGGTTTTCCACAGTGTGTCCATATTTAACTACGAGCAGATACACTCCGCTTGCGGCGCTTTCCGGCCGCCATGAGAACGCGTGCAAGCCTGCGTTCAGATGTCCTGCATGCAAACGACTCGCATGCCGTCCCGTAATGTCATAGACGTCGGCGTTGATGCCCCCGTCTCGCGGCAAAGCTAACGTAACTCGTACTTCACTATTGAAAGGATTCGGGTAAGCTGACAGTTCAAATGTCCGCGGCAGCAGTGGCGGTGTCTCGGAAGCGTCCGAAGAGTCATAAACGATGACCCTGACCGAGTCTCTGGCGAAGAGTTCGCCGTCGCTGACGTCAATCTGAAAGTGGTGATATCCGAGCACGTTGAATTGACGTGAAAAGCTCGCTCGATCAGACTCAAGCAACCCATCGAGAGTCCAAGCGTAGCTCAATTCATCGCCGTCGTCATCCACAGCTTCGACACTAAACTCAACGGTCTGGCTAAGCTGCGTGTAATAGTAGCCGTCAGCAGTCGGCATCGGCAACAGGGAGACAATTCGAGGCGCGTGATTGCCCCCCAGCGAATCGAGCGTGAGCAGCACGAATGATCTGCCGTAGGTCGCGGCAATGAGCCTGCGCTGCGGTTGGTCTAAGATTAGATCGAGCGTCGGCACGGGCGGCAAGCCTCTGCCTAACGAGCTCCAGTTCAGACCGTAGTCTTGACTCCAGAAGATTCCAAAGTCCGAGGCAACGTAGAGACGATTCAGGAATTCAACATCGATGACCGCATCGTTCAGCGGCACATCCGGCAGCCCTGAACCAATGTCAATCCATGTTGCTCCATAGTCGATAGTCCGGTAGAGATGGGCCTGCTGTTCCGTATTCCGATACCCTGAAATCGTCACCAGAGCTTCGTTTTGATTGACGGGGTGCGGCACTACGCGCGTTATCCAGCGTTCAGGCAAACCCGAGTCGCGCAATTCCCACGAAGCACCTGCGTCCACAGTTACCCAGAGGTTTGCGTCATCTGTTCCCACCCATATAACCTGCGAGTTTGCAGGCGAGACGGCAATGGTCGTAATCGTTCCAAATACGAGATTCCCGCTGCCCGGCCCATTTGTCAGATCGGGACTAATCGCGGCCCACGATTGTGCGCGGTTCTCTGAGCGATACACTCTCTGCGCGCCGTAGTAGAGAACGTGAGAATTGTTTGGATCGAGAACGACAGGTGTGGACCAGTTGCGCCGTTCCGAGTCGTCAATCCCGTTGAGCGCCCAGGTGAAACTGTTGCCGCCGTTCGTGCTCCTGCCTAATCCCCCGTATTGATACTCAGCGTAAATATAACTGTTACTGGCCGGATCTACAATAGTGTAGAATCCGTCTCCGCCATAGATTCGTTCATAATCGTCTATTTCTCCACTCAATGAACGCAGCGTTCCGTTGTCTTGCGTGCCGCCATACAGCCTGTGAGGTTGTTGAGCGTCATACGTTCCCGCATAATACTGAATCGCCGGAAAGTTGTTCAAGTCCTGAAAACTGTTTCCGTTGTTCAGCGTCCGGTACAGACCGCCGTCATTACCCAAATAGAACCGGAACGGTTGCTGGGGATCAAACCACAGCGCATGGTGATCCACGTGAACGTCGCCGCCGATTTCCGTCCACGTGGTCCCGCCATTTGTGGACCTATGGAGTGTCACACCGAGTGCAAAGACCACGTCCGGATTGTCCGGCCGCACTCGGACGTTGCCAAAGTACCAGCCAAAATTCGAATACATATTCGACAGCGATTCGTCATTCGTCCTTGTCCACGATTCTCCCCCGTCGTTCGTCCGATACAGACCCAGGAAGTAACCCGGGTGATCCGCATAAATCGCGTAGAGTATGTTTGGATTCGATTGCGAGATCGCCAGCCCAATGCGGCCGACAAAGTCACCGACGGGCGGAAGTCCGGATGTGAGCCTCGTCCAGGTCTGCCCGCGGTTAGTCGACTTGTATATCCCTGTGCCTCGACCGCCAGCGACTCTGTGCTCAGCGCTCCGGTAGCGTTGCCACATTGCGGCATAGACAATATCAGGATTTTCCGGGTGCACAACGACGTCGGAAGCACCCGTCGTATCATTCACAAAGAGCAATCGCTCCCACGAGCCGCCTCCGTTGTCGCTGAAGTAGACTCCCCGCTCTCCTCCCGGCGCGAAGAGTTCTCCCATCGCCGCAACCCAAACATGACTGGAGTTCTCCGGATGCACGACTACGCGCGCGATATAGCGGCTTCGCGCCAATCCGCTTTGCGACCAACTCACACCGGCATTGGTGCTCTTGTAAACTCCCGACCCGAAGTAACTGTAACCAGCAGAGTTCGCTTCACCTGTCCCACAATAGAGAATACTGGGATTGCTCGGGTCAATCGCTAGCGCTCCAACACTGGGAGTCGGAGAATCGTCGAAGATCGGGAACCAGCTGACACCAGCGTCTGTGGACTTGAATATCCCCCCGCTCGCCGTGCCAATATAGAGGGTGTTGTCATCGGTCGGATGACCCGCGATGTCCGTCAGTCTTCCACCGATGTTTGTCGGACCGGCATCAATCCACATCGGATCTTCATCCAGCGTGTTGCGCCGCATTTCCATTGCGCGTCTCGCGCCGGCCAAGACTCTTTCGGCGTCAACATGCGCATCCGGCCAACTTCGCTGCAGCATGAACCAGTCGGACGGAAACGGACCCGGTTCGCCTTCCCGCACCGTCGTTCGCCTGTCCACATGATTGCAGGACGCGATAACGCAGACGGCCGCCGAAATCGCTATGAGAACGAAACTCTTCATATCCTCACCGGCATCTCGGAGATGGAACCCTGTCGCGATAGGGGAGGAAACCTAATACAGGGCGAAAGCGTTGCATCTAAAGTGAAAACCCATTAGATTATCGGCAACTTTGTCAAAGGAGTGGACCGTGCTGCCGCGTGGATTGTCATTACATCCCGGATTCATTGCTAATCTGACCGCATTGTCGTGCGGCTACGCTCTGTCGCATGTCGTCAAGCGTCCGCTGGTTTGGGGCTATCCGATCAGCATCATGATCGAGCCGATCAGCCGCTGCAACTTGCGCTGCCCGCTCTGTCCCATCGGCGCCCGCGAACTCACGCGCGACCTCGGCGTGATGTCCTTGGAAAACTACGTCAGGATTCTTGAAAACGTCGGACGATACGTGAAAGTCATTGCGCTCTGGAATCAGGGTGAGCCGACAATCAATGATCAGCTTCCTGAGATGATCTCCGAAGCGACTCGCCGTGGTATCTACACGATGGTCTCGACGAACGGAACTCTTCTCCACCGTCGCAATTTGATTCCGCGGCTCCTCGACGCCGGAATCTGCGAACTGGTTTTCTCAATTGACGGGCTGACTCCCGACAGCTACCGCATCTATCGCATCGGCGGTGAACTGGACGTCGTCGTTGAAAACATGAAAGAGTTCAGAAGACAGCGTGACCGGCGCGGCAGCAAGCGGCCAAGAATGGTTATGCAGTGGCTCCCGATGAAGCACAATCAGCACGAGATTCCCTATCTGCGTGCCAAAGCTAAGGAATGGGGAGCGGACACGGTCGAAATCAAGACGACGCAAATCTACAGCGAGGATCAGGCCGCGCAGTATCTTCCCGATCTTGAAGCGTTGCGACGTTACGAACGCAAGGGACAGGACTGGGCGACAAAACGCACGTATCAATCCTGCAAACGACTGTGGTACTCCACCATGATTGATTGGAACGGCAACGTCGTGCCCTGCTGCTTTGACAAAGATGAACAGTTCCTGATGGGCAACGCGCTCAAGCAGGACTTTCGTGAAATCTGGCACGGAGAACCGTACAATCGCTTTCGCACTCAATTGATTCGCCGCGGCCGCGTCGAAGAGATGTGCCGCAATTGCACAGAAGGTCTCAAGAGTTACTACATTCCGCTCTCTGAACTCGAAGCTATGGCGCCGTCCGAAATCCCGCCTGTCCCGCCGGAAAATCTGCCGAAGAAGGCGGACTATTCGGATATCTTCGAGTTGCCGGTCAGGGAAAAGAGCGACGCCTGACGATTCAGCGCGGGCGGCCCGCTCACACATCGGCTCTCGCGATCAAAAAACCGCCACAGGTGCCCGGCGGCTTTGCTGATTCCGATTCGTCGTGACCGTGCGACATGAGCGCAGCTTCCCTCTATAACGGAAATCGCATTCCCCAGTCTGGTCTCATTCAGCGCAAGCGTAATCCCCAGTGCACGTGTGAGATTCCCCGGGCCTTTGCACAGTTCGTAGTCGGCAACGTCTCCCCTTCTTCGCCGCATCGTTGCGAGACCTTCGAGCGGTTCAGCCGCGCGAATCAGCACGGCCCCCGACTGCCGTCTGTCTGTCGTGAAATTCAAGCAGAAGTGCACACCGTAGCTGCGATACACATAGACATGACCGAAGCTGTCGTGCATAATGGCCGAACGCGGTGTGCGCCTGAAACCGTGGGAAGCTTCGTCATCCGTATACGCTTCCGTTTCGACTATTCGCACAAGACATGAACGGTATTGGAGCAGACAACCAACAAGCGCCGGAGCGACTTCCAACGTTGGTCGGGCAAAAAACTCGGGCGGGAGACAGACCATACCTGACTTGACAAACACCTCTGGAATTTGTATAGTTCGGTTTCCCTTGAAAATTCCGCCGCTGTAGCTCAGCTGGTAGAGCAGCTGATTCGTAATCAGCAGGTCAACGGTTCGAGTCCGTTCAGCGGCTCCATGTAAAAGCAGGATTTACCTCCTGCTTTTTGCGTCATCTGGGTCTGTTGACTTTCCGCACAATTGTTGTATTCTTGTCCGAAGTCTGGCCGCGCCCATAGCTCAACTGGATAGAGCATCAGCCTTCTAAGCTGAGGGTTCCGCGTTCGAGTCGCGGTGGGCGCACATCGTAAAAACAGGTATTTAGGTGCCTGTTTTTGTGTTTTTGGGTTCGACGTAAGTTCATTATTTAGGTATTAATTCGGATAATTTGTTCTACGGTAGAACGTGTGGCGCCGGGCTCAGAGTGCTACAAGATACGGTCTCTCCTTTTGAATTACAAGCCCCGCCATCACTGACGGGGCTTTCACATTTACCGCAACATCGGGGACTTTGATCAGACTTCTGACCAGTTGATCCACTTGTCGGCTTCGTCGAAAAGGTTCGGGCACCCGGCAGCGGCCATGTCCTTCTTGGCGTCCGCGATCAGCGCGGCGATGGCCGCGTCGTCCAGCTTGGTGCTGGTCTTAAGGATGGCGCATGCCGCTTCCGTTCCGGCGGTGGCCAGCGCAAGCTGCGCGAGCTTCTTCTTCTCTTCCTGCTCGGCAGGAAGCGTTCCTTCCGCCATCTGCACAAGGTTCGGGATGTGCGGCAGAATGAACGGTTCAATCAGCGAGAGGGGAATCTTTACTCCCATTTCACGTTCCTTTCAGTTTTGTTCTTACCTGTCTCAATATGGGAAAAGCGTTCGGTGCTTCCCTGTTCCACCAGAACACAGCCCAATCCACCTCGCACGGGTCAGCGACCGCCGCGAACACAGAATCCACGTTGACCGACTCATGAACATAGATTCCGATTACTGGCCTCGATTCAAGTTGACGTGCCTGCTCAATGATTGACCGCCACTCGCTGACCCTGCTTGTCTCGGCCCAAACCAATAGCTTAAGAGGAGTCTGCGGGTCAAGATAGTTCAGGTAGTCACAGGTCATTCCCGCCGGCACAGGTTTCGAGGTGCGGTTCCTTCTGAGTAACTCTGTGTCTCCTCTTGGGTCAGTTGAGAATGCCCATGCCGTATCGCCTGTCAAGTGAAACGCCATGAACGCCGCCCGCTCAAGGAAGCCTGCCCATGCCTGCGGCCAACCCGCAGGATAGAGCCTATCAAAGTTCGGTGTCCATCCGAGAGGCCCATTGAGTTCATCGGTGACGAATAGCAGAGGCGCATCGGGGAATAGTGCTATGTTCCAGCAGGTTTCCCAGATTCCGTTGACGTCCGCAAGGTCAAGCGTCCGACAATGAAAGAATCCAGAAGCATCCGTGCCGACCCAATTCCCCGCGCTGTCCAATTCAGACTCAATGGCGTCGTGCAGGATGATACTGATACTGGAAATCGAGGCGCCGGCAACTCCACGAAACAGAACGCGCCCGACCGTGATGTTGGGTAGCGCAATGAACGGGAAGCGGGTCACAACATTGGCCGGACAGAATACCTTCGTGATATGCGCTTGTCCGTCTGCATGATTGATATACAGCCAGCCTGCCCCGTTATTAGCCTTGACCGCTACTCGGCCCATTGTGAACGGCGGCAACCCGTTAAGTCTGGACTTCAGGGTTCCAAGTTCAGCATAACCTCTGCCGTCCGTTGAGACGGTCTGGAGCGCAGAGGATACCTGACGCGCGTCCGTGTTCAATTGAACGTAAGAGCGGCGGCCTTTGCCGTGATGCTTGGCAAGTGACGGCCCGCCCGCAATGTATGTCAACCCGTGACCCTCAATCTGTTCCCTGAGCACCTGTGTTCTCGTCCGCAGGTCTATCGATTTCGGCTCATCTCCCAAATAGGCCCAGTTGGTATGCAAGGCGAGGTGAATCCCATCCACGCCCTCGGCGGCCAAGCTGTCCACAAGTTGAGTTGCCAGCCGGAAGCTGACTGCCGTCCGGCCCTCGCTGTCAAAGCTGTTCCACCTCTCCATTGGTAAGGCAAATATCCGTCCCTGTGCGAACACCGGAGCGGCTAAGAGCAGCACCAACAGCATGAATACGGCGCCGTTGCGCTGAATACGCTTAGCGAGCTTGTGCCCGCCTCCGATGCTGATACCGAGAAGCGCCAGCGGCCCAAGAATCCAATCCCAGGGCACGCACCAGCCGCCGATCACGGGAATCTGCTGCGGGATAGGCAGGCAGTCCGGATACATATGAACCAGTTCGTTCAACTGGTAACCCAAGATTGCGCAGATGATCGACCAGAGCTTCTTCCCGTCGAACCAATTCCAGATGCGGGTGAAAAGAGTCTTCACTTCAGCACTCCTATTGCTAAATTAACGAGCGTAGTAACCACAAACGCGGCAACGCTTCCCCACACTGCCGCTTTCGTCTTGAGAGCAATAATATCTTCGCGCATGGCTTCCTGATTATCAGCGAGTCTCTTGATTTCGATGAGGACGTGGTTCTTCCACTCGCCCCAACCGTTCGTAGAGTAGTCGTTCGGAGGCATCATCATGGTATCCCTACTTCAAAAAAGGTACTGGTAATTTCGCAAGAGTTCGGATCAAGTTCCTGTTCAATCAATCTAAACCGAGAGGTCGCATTCACCGCCGCCGGTAACAAATCGTGAGACAGTCGCGCCAGTTCGAGAGGTTCATAGCCGATTAAGCCCAACCCCGTTTTGAACTGAACGATCAGCGGCCTGCGCGTTAGGTGCTTTATGATCGCTTTCAGAAGGAATTCGGCAGTAGCCGCGTCACGAATGTTCGTGGCCGTATACTCCCAGCGATTCACCTGCAGCGTGGCAAAATGCGCATCGCGGCAAAGCCCCCAGTAGGTCGAACCTTCGCTTGAGAGATTCGTGAAACCCGAGTCGAACGACTCCGCATCGGGACTATTCACGAACAGCGACTCTTCCGGCTCGCCGGTGGCCATGTTGATCTTGTATCTCAAGACAAATTCGTTGTACCAGTACTTGAGGTCACCGCGCTTAACCGAGAACGACGTCTTGTCGCCGTTCAACCGAAACTTGGACAGGATAGTCGGGTTCTCGCCCGATTCCCCCGCGTCAATGCGTGCTATGGTAGATTCCCCCAGATAGTTCACGAAGTAGGCCATATGCGCGTCGCGGCACAAGTCGCGAATCATGTCGAGGCTGTTACTCTTATCCAAGTACTGACGCGCAAACTTCCATGAGCTGCGCTTGCCCGCGAGCACGTCAAAGCCAGCCGGCGGGTGCGCCACCGTCACGTCATTCTCCTGAACCTCAGACTCGGAATAAGGAACCTTCGCACTCGCGCCTGTGACCCAACGCATGGACGTATGGTTGTTTGAAGAGGCGTCGTTCCCGTTGCCGCTTGAGTCGCTGACAGTGAACGCGCCTGAAGGCGTCGAACCGTCAGTTTCCCGTCGGCCTTCTTCGTCAAATCGCCACCATGTCTTGGTGTTACCCGGGTAAAAGGGTTTCGGATAACCACTGCCCCCGTTATAGAGCTGCTTTGCCTCGCCTTCACTGATTACCCTGTTCCAAACCCGAAGCTCGTCCAGAATCATATTCGTCCGCGTAGACGAGCCAGCGCGTAAGCCGATTCTCAGAACGCTGCCGCCGTCTGCCACGGCCTGAATGATACTAGAGCCGTTGTCGACAACGCCATTGATGTGGATATAGCGCGTTGCTCCGGACCCGCCCGCCGCAGTCGCAACAATGTGATACCACACTCCCGTCGAAAGCGTAGCAACGGACTCGAGGTAATTTGATGTCGATCCGTCACCGCGCCAGAACCTAACCTTCCCTCCCGTAGAAACGGACAATGCATAGGGCGCGATATTCCCGCTTCCGTTGATTTTCGCGACTATGAAGTTTTCGCCAGCGGAAACGAAGGAAATGAACTTCACCCAGCATTCAAGAGACACAATCCCGTCCAGCGCAAGACTTGAGTCATGCAGAACTTGGAAGAACGGCGATGTGACCGAATCGTCCTGAGTTTGGATAGCCGCGACATGTAATCTTGGCTTCAGCCCTAACTCGTCACAAAGCACGGATTCAATGACGTAAGCCGGGTTCTCGATCAAGTCGCCTTCGTTGAACGAGTTCGAGTGTTTCGGCGAATCTATCCACTCGCCGAATTTTCGGCCCTTGCCGGTCTGCATAAGAACATCAACATTCTCATCATCGAGTTCATCAACATGAACGTAGACAGACTTGATTCTGAATTCGCACCCGGCATCATGTCCGCTGACGTCGACGTATCTGAATTCAATCTGGTACCCGGCATACGACCCCTCGCCTGAATCCAAGGCAGGAGACGCTTTCGTGGCAATGTCAACCGTAACAAAGGAGCCATACGCCGGAACGTCCGTCCATGAAATGTGCACGGTGCCGTTCTTGGAAATCTGATATTGAACCTTGTCGTTCACTCGGTTGACGGCATCAATGCGGAACTTCCAGTCAACGTTCTCTGCGGTTGTACCAGTTTCCCCGACTGTCGCAACTATTTCATATGACGCAACCTCGCCATTCGCGTCAAGCACAGCGAAGTTTGTGTCATTTGTATCAACAGCTTACTCAGGATTCGTCGCGCCGGATGTTCCGACTACATCGACGACAGGTATCAAGTGAGTCGTTCTGAACAACGTGTTGCTCGCCTTGAACACTTCGTCTGCTGTAACGCCATCAATCACCGTTCCAAACGCAGGCTGTACGTGTCGTATGTTCGTCAAGCTGAAGATTTCTCGTTCGTCAAGCCAACGCGTCAACTTCCCGTCCGGAGTGGGATAGCTACGCTGTAATACGTCATGCCCACATAGAATTGAGTGAGGACGGTTTGCGCCCGTTCCAACATCGCCATATTTGAGCGGCTGATTCAGGATACCGAGGAAGTAATCATGGTACACGATCGAACTAGCACCAGGGCTGAGATTACTGGCGACACCTGTCTTATTGATGCCCGCCCCTGAATTCAACAGCCAATTGCCGTAGAGAATTGGCACTGCTTTGTTTCTGTTGGATTCGGGAAGCTCAGGGAATTCATCAGGAGTCAGCATGCGCTTCGGGAGAATCCGATGCTGCTTAATCCAGCTATCCGAGCAATGAAACGTGACGTGACTTTCGTCCCACGTCACATCTTCAATCACGGATTTCGGAGCAACCGGCAAAGCGATCATCCAAGACGGCGATGTCTGATCGGTAAAAACAAGCCGGACTTCCGCGCGTCGTCCGATGAAGTTCTCGGTTGTGAGCGTATCGGAAATCAGACTTTGATTTGGAATCTTGAACGTCCATCTCTGCGCCTGTGAAACGTTCCCGCCTTCACGAATGTCGATCGCGCGTCGGATCTTCCCGAATCCGTTCTTCGCAATCTTCCCCTCGAAGTCAGGACCAGTCCAGCCTGACACATTCGCCGGATTACAGGGGAACGTCGCCCAGCGATACAAAGTCGTCGCACTCTCAACTTCAATCAGAAACTGCGGCGTCGAATTCGCGGCGATTCCGGCAGAGACATTAGCGGACAGGGCTTTCATGACGGCGTGCTGGTACCCAGCGAGCGGTAGCGAACGGTGAATTTCTGCGAGTAGATTGACGGCGCAGCATACAGGCGATGCGGAGGCAAGTTGCCAAACAATTGGCACGTCACCGCGACGCCGTTCCCCGCTCCCAAATCCACACCGGAATCGGGCGTAAGCGTGAACTGATGCTTCGAGCCTTTCACGGTATGAAGGAAGAAATTCCTGAGTTCCGCGAGTTTCGACTGACTCATGCCGCGTATCTCAAAAGTGGCGAGCCACACGACCACGTCACGGTCATAGACGTCGATCGTGCCATCTTCATATTCCCCGACATTCTGCAGCCGATCCGGCTGAATGTCCAGCGGCTTGCGTGCGCCTGTTCGTCCGGTCAGGGTGACGGTGGTAGAAGAGTATTGCAATGTCATGATGCGTAGCTCACGCTAAATCTGCGATCATCCAACGCACGTTCGATAGCGGCAGGGAGCATTTCCTCGACCAGATCGCGAATCTCAATGCGCTTCTGCAGCGGAATTCCCTGACCGTCAAGATTTATCGCGATCGACACGTTATTCCCGCCGCGCAATGACCGTCCGTTATTCATCGCTTCCAGAACAGGGAGATTGCGTTGCGCAGCCTGACGATTCACGACGAATTCGCCTGACTCCAAGAGCGCCGGCACGCGGTCTCCAAACCCGCGCCCGGGTACGATGCCGCCCTCCTGAAATTGCATGGCTCCCATTGCCCGAGCGATAATGGCCCCAATCCCCGCGATCGCGACGCCGATCGTTCCCACAGCGAATGCCGGCGCAAGCGGCCCTGCCCACGCGTAGAAGGCTACGAGTTTAGCGTAGGCTTCAGCCATGAATGAACCCGTGCGCTTTGCCGAATTCGCGGTCTCGGTCGCGGTATACGAGGTGCTCGCCGCCATACCGATCGCCGCAGTCTTCGTCGTTATGGCCTGCTTCGCAATCTCATCCCAGATATACTTGGTAGTGACCTGCGCAATTTTACTGGCAACGCTGGCTTTGAACTGGTTCCAAATCGCGTCCCGCTTTTGCGCGCCTGTCATTTCCGTGCTGAGCATTGCGTTCACGGCATAAGCGTGCGTATTGCGCAGAAAATCCGTGTCGGATAGAAACTTCTGCTTCGCCTCTTCGCTCCGCTGATCGAGCTGATTGTAGTACCATTCGTCTAACTTGTTCCGGTTATCTACACCCTGCTCATGCGCCTCGGTCATAATTTGATCGAGTTCCGTGAGGTTTGCGCCAAACTCGCCAAGCGGATCTTCGCCAACGTCTTCAGGCGGAATCCACTTTAATTGAACGGGCACAGGTTCTGGCGGCGACTCGATTACAGGCTTGAGCGGCGTGGAGTTGAGTCGGATAATCGATTCGGTGACCTTTTCGACTACCTCCTCAAACTCCGACACGCCAGGGATCGCGTCCTTCTGCATGGTCGCGCCAAGGCCCTTGGCAGCGTTCGTGTAATCCTTGATTACAGCCGTAGCGTCAGAAGCAGCCGGCGTGAATTCCTCAATTGCTTCCTTGAAATCAATCACTTTGTGAGGCGATTCACCCACGTTTTCATTGAAGTCAGATACCGCATACGCCAGCGCAAGCACGGCTCCCGTCCCCAGCGCAACCCATCCCCAGCCGGGCATCGTCAGCAGCAGTGTTCGCGTAAAGGTCAGCGCCGCGTTCATCGATTGCACACCCCGCGTGATCGAGGGCAAGAGCAAGCCGATTGCGCTCGCTGTAGCAAGAAATCCAGTCAGTCCCGCCGCTCCGAAGCCGACTATTTGGACCAGCATCTGATGCTTCCCCGCCCACTCTCCGATGTCCTTCGCGAGCGGTCGAATCGACTGTGACAGCGCAGTAATCGTAGGGGCGAACGCCGCACCAAGCGCTTGTGCGACGTCACCAATGTCATTCTTCAGCCCTTGCAGGGAGCCGCTCAAGGTCTTCGCGTCCTCTTCGGCCAAACCCTTGAACTTCTGGCCGAGGATGCCCAGCATGTATTCAGCGCGTTCAGATTCAGTCGCGTTCTCGCCGAGCACATCTTTAAGATTGCGGAACTCGGGAATAACGCGGCCCAACATGCCGGCTTCACCCTGCAATACAAGAGACATTGCGCGAGCCGCGCTGGCCGTGTCCATCTTCATGCCCGCCGCCAAGTCCATCGTCGCGGTCAGATTATCGAATGCGACATCGGCATCGCCGACCAACAGCGTTAAGTCCGCAAATACGCCGAGAGTCTGCTCATCGCCAAACCGAGTAACCGCCTGCAGCTCCGCCGCGGCGCCCGCCACTTTCTCCTTGTATTCGTCCCAAGACCTGCCCGAAATCTGAGTAGCCGCCCGAGCGCGATTCTCAGCGTCCTCCTGCTGCATGAACGACTTCGTGACCAACCCGATGCTTCCCGCCACACCGGCGAACGCAATCGCAGACGCGTTCCGAATCTTCGCCAGATTCTCTTCCCAAGACTTGGAAGCGTTCCTCGCGGCATCGTCAGCGGCGGACTCCGCTCCCGCAAGCTGCTCTTTCAACTGAGAAAAGGCAGAGTCAACGTCTGCCTTCGCCTTCAGAAGTATGGCAAGTTCTCTTTCGCGATCAGCCATGGTCTTTGGATTTCTTCATCAGATGGGTGAGATTCAAGTCATGAATCAGCAATACGCGGTCAAGCAGTTCCTGAAACTCGTCGTCACTCAAGCGAAAATTCCGAGCCGTAAGCACAAAGTCCAGCTTGTCAATTCTCGGCAATCCATTCGAGTCAAATCCGGACAGCGACACCGTGTCAAAGTAGACGGACAAAGCGCGGCGTTCTGCCGGAGCTAACTTGAACGGCGGCGCGTCAGTGTAGAAGCAGTGCCCTTTTTCGTGCGAGAAACAGGGCGGTGTCCGTCCGTCTTCCGTGTAGCCTTCGTAACAGGCGCGGCAGTAGCCCCAGCCGAGTTCGAGGCTGAGTTCGACGTAACGCCTGAACGCCCCAAAGGGTCAGACGCTTCCTTCGCCTTCTGCGCCGCGAGGTCTATTAGGACGAGTTGGAAGAGTTCATCGCCGTAAGGCGTTCCTGCGAACGCCGAGACGCTTTCCTCGTCGATCGCAGCTTCCCCGTCCACTTCATTGAAACCGATACCGCTCCAGCTTCTGATAGCCCAAAGCAGCGTTCTCACTTTAACAGCGTTCCAGTCCGTCTTATTCGCCACCAGCGCGGCGATCAGCAAGCCGTAGATCTTGTTCGCGAGTCCCGCTTCATCGTTCGCCCTGAGCGTTCCGTCCTCTTTCAGGACTTCTGAGACGACTTGCCGAACCGCCTCCTTGTCCACAGGCAACGGACCGCGATCTTCAATTCGGCATTCCCGAATTAGATCTTGATACCGTCGAGTCCCGATTCTGCAGTACGAAATCTCTGCGCCTTCGACAGGAACGTAAGAGAGAAGCTTGGATTCGTTAATTAGTGAAACTGCGTGTGTCATTGATGCGTCTTCCGTGGTTTGATTACTTGCCTGACTTTGCCCATTCAATAAATGCGGCCTTGATCAGCGATACTTTTTCGGTGTCTGAAGTTGCGCCGTGAATCACGGCTTCAATGCTCGCGAGTCTTTGCGACAGCAAAGCCCGCTCTTCAGCGAGCTTGCTGTTCGACTCCGTAAGTTCCTTCTGTGTGACTGCCATGATTACATATTCTCGTGGTTTTGTGCCATGAACATGTTGAACGGGAATTGGTTCCGTGTCTGGATGATGATCGGCCCGTTTTCAATGCCGTCTCCAACCGTCGGAGTGGGCATGCCGGCAGGGTTGCCCGTTACGTTGTCGCAATTCAAACACACGAAACTGTGCTTCTCCGGAACGACGCCGACGCCCGGGATCGACGTGTCCGGCGTTTCCAAGCGCAGTCTACGAAGCCAGATTTTCAGTTCGTTGTTTCGAACCGTTCCTGTCGTAATCGGTGATCCGGTGAACGTCAGCGAGGCCATGAGATTCGACTCGTTCAAGAATTGAGTAATGCGCGTGTTATCCTTGTGACGGGACAGCGTGAATGAACCGTACACCTTGCGCTTTTCGCTGCGGGTCGGCTCCTCGCGATATAGACCGCTGCTCGTGGTCTGTGACGCGTCGTCGAGCGGATTCTCAATCGTAATCTCCATCTCGGAGATGCCGACGTTGTGCGACGCGGACAATGCGGTGCCCGTGCTGAACGCCGCCAATCTGAACACCGCGTCCGGAAACTGAACGCGCTCGTACACCATGAAAGATGAGCCGCTGGCCGGAACGGCCTGCGTCCCGTTCACGTAGCGCCAAGAGTCTTTGGTCTGACTATTCGAATTGGTCAAATCATGAAAGGCCGGAACGCATTCCGCAGACACAAGCAGCCCGTTCTTAGCGTCCAGCTTAAACGTCAGCTTCTTGATGAATGCGAACTGCCACTCCTCGTACTTCCATCCGTTCCACGTGACCAGCGTGCCATGGCGCGTGAGAAATGCATTCGTCCCGATCGCCGTTCCCCATACACCCGCCATGATGTTCTGGAAGTTCTCGCCGTGCATGTGCTTCGAGCACTCATAGGTATGTAAGAACTCACGAGCAACCGCGAAGGTTTTGCCCGCGCCCGGGTCAGAGCCGCCACTCGCATTCCATGCCGGAGCGACTGTGATCTGAGTAGTGCTGGTTCGCCCAACAATCTTGCGCACCTGATCGAAGAGATTAGGAGTGGTCGAAAGTTCTTGTATGCGTACCCAGTCTCCGATAATCGCGTCGCTGGTGAACACGCCGGATGACGCGACCAACGCGGTGGTAGTCGTACCTGCGGCGGTCGTGCCGGTCAAAGTCGTGCCAAGTCCGCTGATTCCGAAATCCGGAGACTCCAAGGCCGCACCGCGAACCTTTTCAAATCCAAGTGCCGCCGCGATCAGCTGGTCAAGGCCCAAGAATCCTGCCTTGATGTCCAGAGCACCGCCGGGCATGACGGCGATCTTGTCGTGCTGAGAAGGTCCGGAGTTTCCGTCCAAGACGTCAGCGTCGTCTTCGAATTCGTGATTATTCTTAAGAGAGTGCTTGAGCAGCGCAATCTTGTCATACGAATTCAGCTTGGGCTGAGAATCGGGCCATGAAATAGCGTAAGGCTCATTCTGACGGCTGTTTAGTCTAAACGCCGCCAGCGTGGCCGTTCCTTGTGCCGGTGTTGACATGATTTATCTCCTAAGTTGAGTGATTATTCCGAAACAGACGTGAAGTATTCCCGTACGTCCACGGTCAGTTCACAGTAGTGACATAGCATTTCGCCGAAGAACGCGACCGTGATCCGCTCGCACTGAACGGGAAACTGAAGCTCGCAGTTCAGGTCAAGGTCTCCGTCATTATCCAATGCGGCGGACACGCCGTCAATCAGTCGATTGAACTGCAAGTCAGAGTTGATGTCGTTCAGCAGACTGAGAAACCCGCGAATCCGGAAGCGATGCAGGCGCTCATGCGCGTGGCCCGTCTCGACCTGCTCATCGGAAAACGATTCGCGCGTCACTGTCCAAGAGTGAATGCGCCTCTGCGACTGGCAGAAGTGCAATGCGCGAAACTCATCCGGACTCTCCGTAAACATGCGACCTTCATGGACGTGTCCAATTCCGGACACGGTTCTCATGCGACGGGCCATTGCTGAAACGATTTTCTGATAATCTGAAGGCATCAGGACTTCGTGAGCTTTTCTAACACAGCATCGTGCATGCTATTGTAGATGCTTTCGATTTTCGGTAGAGTCTTCGCGAATCCGTCGCGCATGAACCATTTGCCCTTCGTGCCGTGCGCCTTAATCTTCCATTGCATCGCTTTGCCCATCGCGATTGCTTCTCGTGGGCCAAGTCCAAACTTGCGTCGTGCCCAATACACAAGCGGCCAGAGCGGAGGCATATGCGGTTTGCTGCCCTCTTCAACTGGAACCGCGTAGCTCGCGGCATTCATTAGCTTGCCTTCGACGGCGTCTTGCACCTCTGCAACTTCCTGTGAAAACGCGTTTGCGAGGTTTCCGGTGACTTGCGGACCAATGCGCTCGTTCAGGAGTCCGAGCACGACCGGGTGAATCTCAAACAGCGCTCCCTTCGTGGCGACTGTCAAGGCTTCCATAACAATAGCGGCGGCACGCTCAGGGTTCGCGATCGCCGCCGACTTCAACTCGCTCTTGTCAAACTCAAAACGAAAGCTCAGCCCGTCAGCCATGTCACGTAATCAATTCAGCGTTTACCCAATTGACGGTAATTGAAGTGCCGGATGCCAAGAAGAACTTTATCCGGACATACAACGGCACATGTTCGAACACAATCACCTTATGGGCTTCAAACACGATGTCATTCACCGTATGAATCGCGGCCCAGTTCGTGCCATCAGAGGAGCCTTCAATTGTGGCTTTGACTTTCGGACTTCCAGCGCCCGAATCATGCGCGAACGTCAAGACCAGCGTGTCATGCAACTGCGCGTTTATCGTGTGCGACGTGCGTTCCGTCTTGCCCGCCGCGGCATAGAATCCTGCTATCGTATCCAAGGATATCTGGGTGCGAGAGCGGTACATCACAAGTCCTCACGAATATCAAGCTGAGCAAACACCTGCAGATTGATTCCGGCCGCGACCACGAGTTTCGCGCGTACCCAACGCGCCATGCGGCGAGTCGTAGGGCTAATGGAAACGCTGTAAAGCGTCTCACTCCCTGCTGTCAACCCGACCGCCGAGGCAAACATGCTGGTATATCCGTACGCCCTTCCATCGTTTGCGGGTGCAGGATCGTTCTTCGTATCATCATCGGTTCCAAATGTGTAGACGTCGATCGAGCAACTCGCGCCGCCTGCGGCACCCACCACGCTCAAGAACATTCCAGATCCGTCATGACGGCTAATGTCAAACGGCTCTGACCAAACTGTCACGCCACCTGCGCCTCCGGAAACCGTCACCCGCGCTCCGGTCGTCGGATTACCGAACAGTGTGATTGACTTCTGAAAACGCGACATGATACCGTTCCTTCGCTTAATGAGTCAGGTAAGTGTTCTGCTCCGCTGTGCCCGGGTTAATCGGTCCCCAGCCCAGTGCAGGCCCTTCGAGCAAACCGCTTCGCTCTTCATACAATTCGGCGAGCCTGAGATACTGAGACCCGCGTGACTCCCGATTGGAAGCGGCGGTAAGCTGCTCGATGTCTTTCGACGCGTTCACCTTCGCCGCCATGACTCGCAGAAGCTCGGATGCGGCCCAATAGACAACCGCGTCTTCATCGCCTGTGGAGCGCAGCGAGCTTTCCGTGTTCGTCAGAACGTGCTCGACGGTGTAATAGAGATGTGCCTTGAATCCCAGAGCCGGAACCAGACTGGTAAAGTGAATCACGTACGTGTCATCCGGCTGGAGCATCATTTGAATCTCACTCGCAGAAATTTCCGGCGGGAGACTTTTGGAAGTGACATCGACAGGATAGAGCACTTTCTTCACCGTCGAGAATCCGCCCTGCCAATCGTTCGGTGCGGAAAATCTGAACACCACCGAATCGCCGAAGATTTCAAAGATTCGGAGTCGCGGGCGGAATTGCGACAAGCGTGTAACGCCTCGCAGCACAGCGGCTTCATGTTGTGCCGGAGCAGTATGGTGATCGCCGTCCATCAAAAGCAGACGGACGGCATCACACAACTGTTGAAGCGTACGCGCGGCCACGATTATCTCGGATAAATCTCCAGATACAGAACGCCCGGGCCGAAGGCGGGGCTGGTGCCGACGTCTTCTATCTCGAAAGCGAGCACATCGCCTTCGGACATGACCACGCCGTCGGCGTAAGTCGAGTTCAAGGGAATGTTCTTCGCATCAAACGCGACAAGGTTCACGGCCGGCGTTGCCGTCAAGTCGAGGTTTGCGACTTCGGCTGCGCCGGTGGAGCCGTCCGCGCCCTTGTAAATCACGTTCAAGTTCTTGCGGTTCGAATCATGGCCCGTAAATGCCGCGTTCGGCACGAATTCGACTTTCTTGACGATACAATCGACCGGTGCGCGAAACACCGGGAAGGCAATCGTCGCAGCATCGTCGGCCAGCGCAGGCGTCGAATAGGAGTGCGGAATCGGCCCGGGAATGTCGCCGTAACGAGTATTGCTCATGGGAATATCTCCTCAATTAAAAGCGTGGATTGAAAGGTCATCCGAGGGCGGGCAGGCACCACGGAAGGGAAGCAGCTGACCCGCCCAGACGGATGATGTTAGCTCGTGTAACCGGCAATCGGGCGATAGTCGACGCACTTCACTCCGACGTCCCAGCGCACGCGGTAGGAAGCCTTGTCCGCCGTGAAGTTCGACCCGCTTCCCGCAACTTCCTGCATGAGTTCCGGTTCAGACTGGCCCTTGAGCGTCGCCACGGCAATGCCTTCAACTTTGCGCGGGTCCGCAATCGCCCACCAGTGCGAGGAGTTGCTGATACGCGGGCACAAGATGTAATCCATGCCGTACTGCGCATGGACATTCGGCGCACCGCCATTCGGCAACAGGTCGCCCGCATTGTACCCGCCGGCCGTGAGAGCAATCTGCACCGTGGACTGCGCCTTACACAACGCCAAGGCCATGTCTTCCTTGTCCGGATGGACGACCAGCCACTTCGGCCAGTTCACCTCCATCAGATACTCGGGATTCGTAGCATCGCTTCCGTACGCCTTCTGATTGTACATCTTGTTGCGTACGTCCTTCATGGTCGTCGGCGAGAGGGCGCCAGAGGTCAAGTTGCCGTGACTACCCGAGTGCAGCAGCGCAACAGAGTCGTAAATCACGCTGTTGCCAATCAGCATATCGAAGACCGCACGATAAGGTCGCAGTTTCAGAGCACGCGCCGCCCGAATCGGCAGTAAGCGAATGGCCTTCATATCGTCGTTAACGATCATCTTGCGAGTAATCGAGAAGATGCCGCCGCGCGTTTCGAGGTTCAATGCAACCTGTTCATCGGTCAGGCTGGGGAGTGGGCTGAACGTTCCACCGTCAGGATCGACAGTCGGGAGCTCTCCCCAGTAACCGAGGCGAACAAAATTGTGATCGCGGAAGTCATTCACTTCCTCCTTCACCGTGATCTTCTCAAAGTCGCGATAGTCCGGAAGCAGATACTCACGCATCAGCGCGCGGTGCATGGCATCGCCAAACACCTGATCGAAACTCGCGGTCGTAAACGACTCTTTGAAGTTCCGGCGAACGATCGAGTTGTACTGATTCCCCGCAAGCAGACCGAGAAACAAGTCCGCGTTATCCACGCGGTCGCGATCAATGCGCCAGCCCTTGTAGGCCGCTTCCTTGATCGAAGAGAATCTGCGCACCGTGCGCTTCTTGTCGTCTTTCAAGTCTTCGCCTGCGAAGAAGCCGTCCAGCGCAAGCATGGCATCGGAAACGCCGACGTCATTCAGACCGCGAATCGAGCCGCCGGCAAAGCCGTAGCCCAGGGCTTCGAGCGCCTTCTGCTCGGCGCTGATCGCTTCCTTGACCTTCATGAGTTCAAGGCCGCGCCCTTTGACCGACTCCTTGAGCTTTTCCTTTACGGGCGCAGGCAGATTCGAGCCGTCGATTTCGGCAACCGCCTTCTCGTCGGCAAGTTCGCGCTTCATGGATTCGACTTCTTCCTTCAGCGCGTTGACATCTTCGGGCTTGACGCCGTTGTCGGCGGGTGCGCCCTCGGCGGGTTTGTCCGAGGCCTTTGCCGGATCCGGCGCGGGCTTGTTTTTGTCGGTTTCCTTCTTCGCGGCTTGCTGGGTTTCGTACTCAAGAAGCTTCTTGAGCGCCGCGGTTGCAGCTTCAACATTTCCCGATTCGAGCGCGGTCAACGCTTCCTTTGCGAACGTCTTCCACTGCGCGTCAGTCGTCTCTTCGCTTTGCTCTTGCAGCACTTCGGCGGCGACCGTCGTCGCAGCGTCGCCTTCGGCTTCGAGAAAGCGCGTGATTCGAGCTTCGACCTTCTCAGCGTTCTTGGACGCCGCAGCGCGCGCCTCAAGCACTCTGAACAGTAGTCGCTTGGTGTGTGCTTTCATGTTTGTCTTTCCCTTATTTTGAATTGCGGCAGCAATGCGAAGTATCTTTCCGCCAGCAGCGGCGCTGTCTACGATGTCGCAAGAATGAACGGACTCGATATATCCGTTCGCGACGTCAATCCCGTCCACGCGGGCGAGTTCATATGCCCCGTCGCCGTCAATCGATAACTCGGCAAAGTCCTTGAATCCGCTGTCCCACGCGTTCTTGATGCGGTTTGCAAGGTCAGTATCGACCAGATGCAAATCGCAAATGACGCCTTCATTCCCTTCGGCGTCCTTTCCCCAACGCGGGTTCTTGTAGACGCCGACTTTGTTCTTGACAAAGCCAGTCGCGCGCTTCGCGTCGTCCGAAAAGTCGGCAACGTGCCCCTTCGACCCGTCAGGATTCTCGAACACGTACGCCGGAAGATTCTCGAACTGCGGCATAAGCGTCTGAAGCATTTCCTTGCCGTAATAGAACGGGACACCTTCCGGCGAACGGTTCTTCGACAGGCCGACCTTGATCGCCATGACTTCGAGGACCCTGCCGGTCTTGTCTGCGGCGAGGATGCGGCTTTCGCGTGAACGAGTGAGTTTGAGCCTGCTCATGCGATTAAGTTCAGAAATTACCGGAGCGATAACAACGGCGAAAAACAGAAAACCCTGCAACGTTTCCGGAAAGGTTGCAGGGTTTTTTGACTTTCGGGCTTGACCTATGCCGCTTTAGCAACTACAGGTTCAAAATCGTGTCCCGCACAAGGTCTTCCATGGAATCCACGACCGTCACCCACTGACAACCGCAGTTGATCGTCTCTTCAGGCGGCCCGGCGGGATCGCGCGGATACATTAAACCATTGGAAAATGGTTCATTAAACGGGACAATCTCGCCATCCATTTCTTGATGCCACGACCTTCTGCCGGGTCGGTCTCCCCCGCTCACCCACTTCTTCTTCATGACCTTACCAGCATCGGGGATCAAGCTCGCGAACTGCTGCATCTGGGCATCGAGTGTAATGCTGTAAATCCTCTGAACTTCGGTTCTTACGATTCGTTCAGCCTGATAGGAAACGCCTTGGGCTCCAGCCCTGCCGATCAGCGAGTCAATGGCTTGCATCGCTTCATACGGCGACTTTCCGCCAAGCGCAGCACGTGACAATTCACCGTTAACTCTCGGCATCAAGTCGGACGGAATCGAACGCACAAGATCCGCCGTGTAACCCATGGCGATAGCGATCAAGTCCGTACTTGGGCCGAAGAACGCACCGGAGATTCCGAGTGCCGCGGCCGTCTCCGCTCCTGCCGCGATCCCCGCTTCGTACGCTCCGCGCTGCGCCTCGTTTATCAGCGCGATGCTGTCGTTCAAAGCGGCGTTCGCCTGGGCCTGAATCTGCGCTGAGAGCCGAGGCACGTCACCGGCGGGGAGTGCCGTCACCTCCTTCGGATAGTTCGTGATCAGGTCTTTCACCTGCAATCTGCTCTGCTCAATTCGTTTCATCACTTTGACGCGTACATCGTTCGACAACGCGTTTGCCGACTGCTGCAGCGCTCTGATTCTCGACTCAAACGCCTTAACGTCTTTCGCGGTGACGGGCATAGCTACGTTCCTTTCCGGTCGCCTTTGGCGAGTCTGGCAATAGTCGTCTTGGCTAATTTGAGCGCGGTGTCAGATACGGTTCCATCCGGCCACACCCAACCGAATGTCTGAGCTTCGCGAACATGTTGTTCAACATACGTCATCGGGATTCGCGCGGCGGCGGAAATGGCTTCATAGTCAACTTCGACTCCGTACCAAAGCTGCTCCATTTCCGTCAAGTCATCCGGCGCCTCCAGCTCATCGGAGGGGACGTTCAGCTTAATCAACGGCCACGAGATGACGAGCCGCATTAAAGGCAAAGCGCCCACAAGCGTTGCAATGTTGTCGTTCTCGTGGGGAGTGCCTTTCAACATGGCCTGCTTCTTCTTAAGGCTTGAAAGAAGCTCCGTCCTTACTTCAGGCTTGAGTGTCATATTCCAGTCTTCCGAAACAGAACCACAACCTCGCCTTCTTCTTCAGGCGTTTCTGTCCAGTTGTTCGTCATGCCGGACGCGCGAGTTTCGATATGTTCCAGACCGCAGTCCTGCGCATGTTCTTTCGCTCTTTGTTCGAGAGGGTGCTTTTGATTGCCCACTTGCAGAGCGAACACGGCGTTCGGTTTGAGCGCTCGTGCTGTTCTGTGAATGAGCTCGCGGTAGAAGCCGTTATCCCAAGCATCGAACTTCTTGAACTTCCGGAAACTCGTATTCTCGCCCTCGTACTTCTCGACGTTAAAGTAGGGGGGAGAGGTGAATGCGAAGTCGAAGCTGTTTGGCTCCAGCTTGCTCTCCTCGAAGCACTGGCAGAAGAACTCTGCCCGCTTGCCGGGTGTGAAGCGCGAATAGTCCTCGAAGAGCGTTTTGGTGCCCTCATGCGTGGATTCTGCGGGATCGAAACCAGTGTAGCCGGAAGCGTGACTTAAGAGGAATCCGACGAGCCGCCCGCCCCAACCGTGACACGGATCGAGCACTGCACCGCCAGCAGGACAGAATTCGTTGATCAGGTCACGAGCGAGTTCAGCCGGAAAGTCCGGCGCGGTTCGGCTGCCCCCGATGGGCAGGCTCTGTGCAAGGATCACATCAATGGACGGCTTGTCCTTCAGGCACCAGCGAAACGAGTCACCTTGCCCTAAATCATCGACGAAGAACTTCAGCGCCTCGATCATGCTGTGGGTATGACCCGCAACGTGAATCTGTCGCGGATGGAAAGCGTGTGAAGTCCAGCGAGGATACCGCTCACCGAGGTAGAGTGCCCTCAGGAAGTAGACGCGTGCAATGGCTTTCGTGCAGTTGTGCGACACCACACCGTACGGCGCAAGTAACTCGATGAACTTCAGCGTGTCGCGAGCCCACTCCTGCCACGCCTTATTCAAGTTGAGAGTTTGCTCTTCCGACAGTTCGCGCTCGATAGTGACGGCTTCCATGTCATCCAGCAGATCTGAAATCTCGTCGTCATCGAATCCTGTGAGCGACAGATCGGCATCGCGTTCGTGAAGGCTCTGAATCAGCTCGCGCAAGGCGTCTTCGTCCCAATCGCCGCTGATTCGGTTGAGCGAAAGGTTCAGTTGCCGCTCTTGTACTTCGTCGAGGTCTACGACAATCACGTCCGTCTCGGCCGTTCCAGCCGCCAGCAGCACCTTCACGCGCTGGTGACCGCCCACAATCTGCCCGGAGCGTTCGTTCCAGATTATAGGCTCCAAGAGACCGAAGGTTTCGACGGATCTTCGCAGTTTTTCCAACTCCGCATGCGAAATCTTACGGGGGTTCCAATCGGCGGGCTTAAGCTTTGACAGCGGCATTCGCTTCACGGGAAAGCCGTTCATGATCTGCACTCCACGTGGAATCGTTGCCAGCACATTCTCGATACTCATTTCCCCTCCCTGATTCGTCTTAACTCACTGGCCTTCCAGTCTTCCTTCACGTCGTTCCCGTCCGGAGCGATCACTTCTTCGATCGGGAGCTTGGCTTCAGCGGCGATTGTGCGGACGAGCTGAGACGCCTGCATATCGTCGATCCAGTTGTTCACGCGCCAGATCGCAACGACTTCAGACATGCCCTTGGCGATTTCGACGATAAGCTTCTTGTCGTCCACGGCAATTGGCGGCGCCTTCACGGTGACGCCAAAGTCCGTTACGCCATCCAGTTCGCTGGTGAAAATGCGCTTCTGATCTACTGCAAATCCGGCGATGTCCTCCCAGAATTGCACGAACTGCTTCTGCCCCGACTCCATCATCTGGAAGAACGGGGACATCGTTTCGCGGGCACTCGCCCACGTCGCTTCTTCCGCCTGTCCAAACACGACCGCTGGATTCCCGCTTCCAATCTGAATCAAGCTCTTGATCACCTTACTGAACGTCTCAATGTCAGCGGCTTTGATGTCCGGAGAAATGAAAGCGAACTTGATTTTCTCATTGGCATAGGCCCACGACGTTTCTTCATTCGGGTTGAAACGCCGCGGCGGCGGAATGTAACTCGCAGATTCGGGGTTGCGATATTCGTTCAGTTGCTTGGGCGTCGCGCCTTCAACGGTGATCACGCCGACAATCGCGCTCTGGTCTTCGACGCGCTGCTTGTTGATCCACAAGATGTCTTCCAGTCCAGCACACCAATCGATGATTGGCAACAGCTCGGTGGTGCCGCGCTGAGAGCCGATCACGGTATTGAACTGCAGCAGCATCGCGCGGCCCGTTCTCATGCCAAAGGTATTGAGCGCCTTATTTCCGATCACGGCGCGTTTCTCGCCGTAGAATTCGGGGATTCTCAGCGCAGCGTCGCCGCGTTCGTCAACTGTGACCAGCGGCAGATTGAAACGTCCGTCGACCGTCCGAATCTCAATGGACGTCGGCGTGTCTCCGTCGAACGGATCGAAATTCACTTTCTCAATGTTGAGCGGATCCGCAAATCCGAGCCGGACGTTTCCGGAGATCGTGTTAACGTTCGGAATCGCGAACAATTCGCCGAAAAGGTAAGCTTCCCGGGCTCGCTTCTTCATTTTCAGTCCGACTTTGTTCTGCGCAAGGAATGCCTCCAGAACAGCTTGCACTCGCTCATCTTTTGCTTCGAAGGTGAGACCAGAGCCAATGACGTAGTTCACCCAAACTTCAGTAATGCGCTTCACGATCGGATTGTACAGCCATGCCTTGTAAGCACGGTCGTTCGTCTCATAGATTTGCATCGCCGTGATGTCGCGTTGAAGCGTGTATCCACTTTGCCCGAGCCTGATCCAGCGACCGGAGCTTGAACTTTCCTTCACGTGAATAGCGGCGGGTCTATCCGCTCGCCTGACTTCGATACCAAAGAGTCTCATGTTACCACTTTCTGCCGTGACGGCTGCGGTTGATTGACTGTCTATGTGAAAGCGTCCGCTCGTGATCCGGAGGATCGTTCAAAGCGTACGCCGCAGCGGAGCCTTCTGTTGCAAGGGAGTAAACTGTGGCGTCCGCTCGATCCGGCGAATGGCCGAGGCGCTTCACGACCTGTTCTTTGTTTTCCATCTTGATGCGCGGCGGGACGCCGGTGGTTTCGGAACACGTTGGGAGCGCCAGTTCTTCAGCAAGCAGTTCATCGCGCGGCAGGACGTGCCGCTCGGCTTCCGGCTTGTCAGGGTTCAAGCACTCGCGCATCGTCCAATAGAGTTCGGTACGCCGATTCGTAAAGCCGAAGTCGCCGGTCTGATTCTGCCTATGCGAAGACTCGGCGCCCTTGACTTTCGTGACGTCGATACCAGCG
>JAANMT010000715.1_pt1 | contig 35804 bp, 27 predicted proteins | sample 7279711 | NCBI WGS metagenome assembly JAANMT01 (sample SAMN14094538, study PRJNA606508) | bioreactor metagenome | isolation source: A lab-scale SPAN reactor treating ammonium-rich wastewater day 1 | place: Ireland: Galway | collected 2017-01-16 | reverse complement strand
TCCGCTGCTCGGCCGCAGGCAGCTCATTCCGAATCCGGCCCGGTGGATCGTTTCGAGCCCTGCTGCGCCCCTCCCGAGGACGAAACCGGTATCATGTGGGGGGCCAAAGGGCACTTCCTGGTCAACTCCCAGGCCGCCGAAACCATGCCTGACGAGATGCCTCCCTTCTTCCGCGAGGCGGCCGACCGCCTGGGCGTGCTTGGGGCCCATCCCGACCGGCTGCGCTTCCGGGCCCTGCGCCACCTCAACAACGCCAATGCGGTGGACCACTACATGAACTCCGAGCTCTTGCAGGGCCGCGAGGCGCCTCGCGATCGCTACGGCTACGCCTTGCTCCTCAAAGAGCTCGAGCCGGACAACAACCAGCCCCAGAAGGCCGGCACGCTGCCCTACAAGATCGCCGAGATGTACGAGACCCTGGTGGCTGAGTTCACGCTCTACCGCAAGGAGCTGGCCCGAAGCGGCCCGGACAGCCCGCTGACGCGCCAGTTTCAGGAGAACGCCATCTACACAGCCGGCATGCTGGGTCACTTCGTGGCCGACGCCACCCAGCCGTTGCACGCCACGGTGCATCACGACGGTTGGGACGAGAGCCGTGAGCCCAACCCCGAGGGCTTTCGCACCAAGCCAGGCCTGCACAGCCAGTTCGAGACCCGGCTGGTGGACCGCCAGGTGGAGCCCGAGGCGGTGGCCGACCGCATCAGTGAGCCGCGCCGCTGGGAAGGCGACCCGCTGCAATGGGGGCTGGGCCTGGTGCGCGAGTCGCAGGGTCTGGTGCGCGACCTCTACACCTATGAGAAAAACGGCGAGCTGAGCCCCTCCGAGCCAAGCCCGCGGGGGCTGGACCTGGCCGTGGGGCGCATCGCCCGCGGGGCCGAGGTGCTGCGCGACCTGTGGTACACGGCCTGGCTGCGCAGCGGCGAGCTGGCCAGCCAGGAAGACCCCTCCCAGGATTACCTGCTGGCGGTCGCAAACAGGGGCTGACATGACAAAGGCCCCTCGCTCGCTTGCCTGAGGAACGCTCGGAGCTGATGGATGAGGTCCTGCACGAGGCCTCGGCCCGGGCAGGAGCCATTCCGGTCAACCTGGGCAATCCCACCTTCGGGTCGCTGCTCACCCTGCTGCGCGCCGTCCGCCAGGGCCAGGCCGGCGACAAGGAGCTGGAGACCTATGACCGGGCGCTCACCTTCAAGCTGCAGCTTGCCCGCCGCCAGCTCGAAGAGTTCGAGATGCCCGAGACGCTTCGCCTGCTGGCCGGCCCCGCTCTGGCCATGGTCTCGGGCTTGATGGGCGGAATGGACGAGGTCTTGAGCATACTGCGCGAATACCGCGCTTCCCACCAACCGGCCCTGCTCGATCAGGCCGAGACCCGCCTGCAAAGCGTGCATGGAACGCTGCAGCAGGCGATGGCGCTGTTTGCGCCGCTGATTACCAAGCAGTAGGACATTCGGCCAGCCCGACCACTCGGTGGCCGGCTATCTGGCCGAGCGCTACAGCGCCCGCCCCTGGAACCGGGTCTGGAAGGCCTTGCAACGCTCGTTGCGGGCTGTCCTGCAGGGCGGCCCGCGAGTCGACCGCCCCCCCACAGGCAGGCCAGTTGACCGGGGAGAAGAAGTCAAGCAGGTGACGAGCCAGGAGCATAAACAGGCCCGCGAGGCGTTCTTCTGCGAGGCGCGCCGCACCGGCAAGCGGGTGGTGGTTGCCGCCTACAAGTCTCCCGAGGAGCTGGTCTTTGACTTCGACGGGCGCTGGGTGGAGGGCACCGATGGCGCGGGGAGCCGGGTGCGCCTGGCGCTGGACCGCCTGCAGCGCTTCGAGCTCGACCGGGTCAGCCGGGAAGGCGACGACAAGGAGCACCACTACAACTACTTGCTGCTCGACGACGGCGAGCATCGCCTGGTCTACGTTGAACGCGCCCCCGAGTATGCCTACGAGCCCGGTCCGGACACGCCCCGCCACCAGCAGGTCGCGATCAACCTGGGAGCGCTGGCCCTGCTGGCCGGCTTCGAGGCGAGCGAGCCCTTTCGTCTCGACGATGTCAGGCGCGCCTTCAAGTGGCCGGCAAAGCCCGAGGTGGTGGCCAGGTCGTCCGCATCGCAAGAGGCCGACCCGCTGGTCGACTTCTTTATGTTGCTTGGCTGGAAGCCGAGGACCGAGTGCAGCGATGGCCGTGAGGTGCTGGAGTACGAGAGCTTCCTGGAGCGGCTGCTGACCAACGTGGCCGGCGCTCTGGGAGTGCTGAGCGCGCTCTATCTCGGAGTCTTCTTCTTTAAGATCTCCTCGGGCCGTATCGATCTGCAGTTCCTGCTGGCCAGCCTGGCCGCCTTCGCGCTCACCTCGGGGGTGCTCTGGGTGCGCTTTCGGGTGCAGGTCCACTACCTGCTCGATTTTGAGCGCAAGCAGGTGCTGCTCTGCCGCAATCTGTTCGGCTCCGAGACGACCAGCCCCGTGGCCCGCTTTGCCGATCTCGAGTGCGTCACGGAGAGCGGCGTGCAGCGCTCGGAGGGCAAGGGAAAGCCGCGCTCATGGCATCATGCCCTGTTCCTGGTGCTCAAGGACGGGCGGAAGGTGCGCGTGTCCGACTACGCCAAACAGGGCCCCCAGACAGGCCGCCGGCAGGAGGTGAGCGAGCTTGCGAAGCGGCTCGAGGTGCCGGCGCGACCCATCAGCCACGAGGACCTCCAGGCCGAGCGCCGCCAGCTCACAACCCGCTTGCTGCGAGAAGGCCTGAAGGTGGAGCACGGCCCGGAACACAGCGGCCTGTGGGGATGCCTGATCGTGCTGGTCATCGCGCTGGCTGCCCTCTGGATGCAGGCGACCTACGGTCCCTGACACCGTCGCCCGCCCGGAGAATCGGGGCGCAGGGGTCCCATCGAGCAGGCCTTCCGCCGGTTTCTGGTAGGCTCCGGCATGCAACGACTTGGAACGCCGGCCAGGAAGAACCCTCACCCCGGTGAAGCCGCCCCGATGAGCCCCACCTACCGCCTGGAGCGCATCCAGCGGCTGCCCCTGCCGCTCGAAAAGGTTTTCGAGTTCTTTGCCGACGCGTTCAACCTGGAGGCCATCACGCCCCCGTTCCTGCGCTTTCGCATCCTCACCCCGCGCGGATTCGTGCTGGAGGCAGGCACGCGCATCCAGTACCGGCTGAGCCTGTTCGGCATCCCGTTCACCTGGCACACCCTGATCGAGGAGTTCGCCCTGAACCGTCGCTTCGTGGACCGCCAGGAGCGCGGGCCCTACGCCCTCTGGCATCACACCCACGAGTTCCTGGCCGATGGCAATGAGACGGTAATGCTGGATACCGTGCTCTACCGCCTTCCTCTCGGCCTGCTGGGCGTTCTGGCCCACGAGCTGGCGGTGCGCTTCATGCTGGCCCACATCTTTGACTACCGCCGCCGCCGCGTGGAGGAGCTGCTTGTCGGATAACCAGGCTCTGCGCAACGAGATCCGCTGGCTGGGCAAGCTGCTCGGAGAGGTGATCGCCCGGGTGGAGGGCGAGCGCATCCTGGCCCTGGAAGAGCGCGTGCGCCTGCTCTCCAAGGAGCGCCGCAAGGGCGATGCCGCGGCCGAGCACGAGCTCGAGCGGGTGGTCCACGAGCTGCCTTTGTCGGATACCTGGGCGCTGTGTCGGGCTTTCGCGCATTTCTTCGATCTGGCCAACATGTCCGAGGATCGCCATCGGGCCCGGGTGCTGCGCGAGCGCGAGCGCGAGATGGCCCCCGCCCCGCGGCGCGAGTCCATCCGGGCCGCCGTGGCCGCCCTCCTCGACCAGGGCAAGAGCCCTGCCGAGGTGCAACGCCTGCTCGACGATCTGGACATCGAGCCGGTTTTCACCGCCCATCCCACCGAGGCCAGGCGGCGAACCATCCGGCGCAAGCTCGGACGCATGCGCGAGCGGCTCAAGCAGCTCGACAGCGCCGACCTGCTCGACTCCGAGCGCCAGCGCCTGGAGGCCAGCCTGCTCAGCGAGCTGGTCAGCCTGTGGCAGTCTGATCCCATCCAGGAGCGCCCCCCCTCGGTGCTCGAGGAGGTCGAGCGCGGGCTCTACTTCCAGCAGACCCTCTGGACGGTGGTGCCCCAGCTGCTGCACGACTTGCGCTCGGCCCTGGCCGAGTACTATCCGGGCCACGCTTTCCGGCTGCACACGATCCTCCACTTTGGCTCCTGGATCGGGGGCGACCGGGACGGCAATCCCAACGTCACCTGGGAGGTGACTCGCGAGACGCTCCGGCGCCTGCGCCGCGAGGCGTTGCTGGGCCACCTGCGCCGGGTGCGCGACCTGGCGCCCTACCTGAGCCACTCCGACTACCGCGTGCGGATCGCGCCCGGGCTCGAACGAGAGCTGGAGGTAGCCCGTGAGCGGTGGTCCGGGATTCTGGCCCCCTACTCGCCTCACGAGCCCTACCGGCTCTGGCTGCGGGTCGTCGAGCTCAAGCTCGAGCTGGCCCTGGACGGCAAAGACGGCGGTTACGCCGAGGCCAGCGAGCTGGAGCGCGATCTGGAGCTGATCCTGGAGTCGCTGGCGGGCCACAGTCCGAGCGGCCTGCCCATCGAGCACGCCGAGCTGACCACCTGGCTCGACCAGGCGCGCGTGTTCGGCTTCCACCTCAGCCGACTGGACATCCGTCAGGAGTCGGGGCGCTACAGCGAGGTGCTCTCGGAGCTCTTGCCCGGCTACGAGCAGGCCGACGAGGCCGGACGCATCCAGCTTCTGCTGGGGTCCCTGGGCCAGCCTCTGGAGACTCCCGAGAATGCCTCGCCCATGACGGTGGAGACGCTGGCCCTGTTCCGGGGGCTGGCCGGGGTCTCGCCGGCTTGTCTGGGCGGGCACGTCATCAGCATGACCCACCATCCTTCCGACCTCCTGGCGGCCGTCTTCTTCGAGCGCTGGGCGGGCATCGCGCTGCCCACCATCCCGCTGTTCGAGACCATCGACGACCTGCACCGGGCCACCGAGATCCTCGAGCAGACCCTGGCCATCCCGGCCTACGCCGCCCACCAGAAGGAGCATCGCCAGATCGTGATGGTGGGCTACTCCGACTCGGTCAAGGACGGCGGTTACCTCGCTGCCGCCTGGGCCCTCTACCAGGCCCAGTTGCGGCTGGGAGAGGCGGCCGGGCGGCTGGGGGTGGAGTTGACCCTGTTCCATGGCCGGGGCGGCGCGCTGGGGCGCGGAGGCGGGCCGGCTGCCCGCAGCATCCTGACCATGCCGCCCGGCATCGCCCGCGGGGGGCTGCGCCTGACCGAGCAGGGCGAGGTGCTCTCGGAGCGCTATGACGACGTGCCCATCGCCTATCGCCACCTCGAGCAGGTGATGTGGGGCATGATCTCGGTCATGGCCCGCCCCGCCGACCCGCCTCGCCCGGAGTGGCTGGAGCTGATCGAGGCCCTGTCGGAGCGCTCCATGGTGGCCTACCGCGAGCTGGTGGAGCATCCCCACTTCCTGGACTACTTCTCGCACGCCACGCCCATCAACGAGATCGAGAACCTCAAGCTGGGCTCACGCCCGTCGCGACGGCGCGGGCGCCGCACCCTGAGCGACCTGCGCGCGATCCCCTGGGTCTTCAGCTGGACCCAGGCCCGGGTGCTCTTGCCCGCATGGTACGGCGTGGGCACGGCTCTGGGCCAGCCCGAGGAGCTGCCCCGGCTGCGCGAGATGTACGTCGAGTGGCCCTTTTTTCGAGCCACCATGGACAATTGCGTGCTGGCCCTGGCCAAGTCCGATCTGGGCATCGCCCGCCTCTACGCGGGCCTGGCCGAGAGCGAGGTGCGCGAGTCCATCTGGGGACGGCTCAAGCGCGAGCATGAGGCCACCCGGGCCGCGGTGCTGGCCGTCACCGGGACGGGCGAGCTGCTCGAGGACCTGCCCTGGCTGCAGCGCTCTATTCGCATCCGCAACCCCTACGTGGATCCGCTGAACTTCGTTCAGGTGGAGCTGTTCCGCCGTCTCGAGCAGGCTCCCCCCGAAGAGCACGAGGAGTTGCACGCCCTTCTGCGGCTGACCATCCAGGGGGTGGCCTCGGGACTACGCACGACCGGGTAGCGGCAGGTCTCTCCGGCCTCAGCGGGAATCCCGCGGCCGTGGAAAGATCCGCATCTACGCCCTGACGACCTACGGCACCGGCACTGACCACCACCGTTATTTCGAGAGCTTCCAGACCAACTGACTGTCGGAGTCAGTGTCGCCCGCTCCGAAGCTGGTCGAGCTTCTGCTCGAGTCGGTGCAGCACGTGGTCGTGGTGAATCAGGTGCTCCATGATCACCTCGATCTCGCGCTCGGCGCGCAGGTCCACGCGCAGATCGCTTCGCTGGGTCTCGCGGTCGCGCTCGGCCAGGCGGTTCTGGCTCATCAGCACGATGGGCCCCGTGTAGGCGGCCTGGAAGCTGAGAAACAGGTTCAGCAAGATGAAGGGATACGGGTCCCAGCCCCTGGCCCAGGCCAGGTTGACCATCACCCACAGCACGATCAGGAGCGACTGCGCCAGGATGAACTTCCAGCTGCCCACGGTGGCGGACAGGCTGTCGGCCAACCGCTGGGGGCGGGTCAACTCCTCCTCTGGCAGTTCCGGCTCGTGCTCGGGAGCCTGCTCGAGGTAGGTATGCGAAGGGCCGAGCTCCATGCTCTGATGATGAGTCAGCGCATCGCTTCCGGCCCTGATCTGGATCATCGCCGCAATCGCCCCGAGATCTTACTCTGAGAATGACCCCAGTAGCTCAGGAGGACGAGATGACACTGAAAGACATCATGGAAACCCGACTCATCACCGTTCCGGTCAGCATGCATGTGGAAGAGGTCGCTCGCCTCTTGATCGACAAGGGCATCAGCGGCGCTCCCGTCGAGGATGGCGGCAAGCTGGTGGGAGTGATCTCCCTCTCCGACCTGGTGGCCCACGCCCGCACCGGGGTGCTCACCAGGCACGAGCGCCCCAACTACTACCGTGACGTGTGGATGGAGGAAGAGGAGATCGAGGGCTTCACGGTCGAAGAAATCGGGTCCACCCAGGTGGGCGACATCATGACGCCGGTGGTCTTCGACATCGACGAGAGCGCCACGGTGGCCCAGGCCGCCGAGCTGATGATGACGGCTCGCATCCACCGCCTGATCGTGACCCGCAAGGGCAAAGCGGTGGGCATTGTGACCACCAGCGACTTCCTGCGCCTGATCCCGCTGCTCGCTCCCCCCTCGGCCCTGCCTGCCTGATGGAGAATTCGGGCGGGTCCTCCCCCCCGTCCGGAGGCAGTCCCTGCGCGGGTTCGCCCGCCGCGGGGACTTCTGTCTTGACCCCGGGAAAAGGGGCTCCCTGTCTCCGGCGAGAACCTCCAGGGTATGAGAGGGCGGGTTTGGCTGGTATTTGTCCTGGCGGTCTTCCTGTTCCACGCCCTGGACGCCGACTGCCTGCTGAGCGATTGCCACTGCCCTCCCAGCGGGGGCTGCCTGCTGCCGGCCACGGTTCAGGCCAACCCGAGCCAGTCCTCGGGCGAGTTCGCGGCCCCCCCGCAGGCCACCCTAACGCTCCTTGCGCCCCCTCGGGTCGTGGCCCTCGATGCCTGCATCCAGGAGAGCTTTCACCGACCCCTCGAGCCGCCTGAAGGTCGGCTTTCGCCTCCCCGCGCCCCTCCTGCCTGACGACAGCATTCAGCTCGAGTCGTCCGGAAGGAGCGCAGGCTTTTGCGTGTCTTGCTCTGCCTGGTCTTCCTGCTGGCTGGCTCGCTGGCGGCTCAAGAATCCGCGCTCAGCCTGAGCGAGGCCGTGCAATCGGGGGTGGCCCGTCACCCCGAGGTGCGCGCTCGTCAGCTGCGCGTGGAGGCCGCCCGAGCCTTCGCCGAGGGAACCGGCACCCAACCCAATCCGGTCCTCACCCTGGCCGGTGTCCTGGGGGACGCCCAGGAGGAGACCAATAACTTCACCCAGCGCCTGGAGATCTCCGGGCAGCCGCGGCTGCGTTCGGAGATCGCCCGGCTCGAGCTCGAGCGCGAGGAGCTGGGCCTGACCGCTCTGCAGCGGCGCCTGGCCCTGCGGGTGGCCCGGGCCTACTATGCCTACTGGGCCGCCAGCCGGAGGCTGGAGGTGGCCCAGACGCGTCAGCAGCTGGCCGGGCGGCTTGAGTTCGTAGCTCTGCGACGCTACGAGGTGGGCGAAGTGTCCCGCAACGAGCACCTGCGCGCTCAGCTCGAGAAGGCTCGAGCCGATGCCGAGCTGGCGGCGGTGCAGTCGGAGGAGCGTGGCAGCCGCCTGCAGCTGGCCCTGCTGCTCGGGCTCGCCCAGGACGTGCCGCTGGTGCTGCCGGCCGGGTCAGAGGCCCCCGAGGCGCTCCCGAGCGAAGAGCTGCCGGAGGTGGCCGAGTTGCTCGAGCGGGCTCGCTCGCGGCCCGAGGTGGCCGCGGCCGAGCGCAACCTCGAGCTGGGTCACAAGCAGGCCGAGCTGGCCACCAAGGAGATGGCTCCCTCGCTCGAGTTCATGGCCTATCGCTCCAAACTATACAGCTCCAACATCGAGCAGGGCGTCATGCTCTCTCTCTCGTTGCCGCTCTTTGACTACGGCGAGGTGGGGGCGGAGGTGGACAAGCAGCGCGGCGAGGCCCGGGCGCGCGCGGTGGATCGCGAGAGCTTGCTGCTCGAGCTCGATCTCGAGGTGCAGGAGGCCTGGCAGCGCCAGCTCGAGTTTCTGGGCCGGCGCGACTCGCTGCGCGACCAGACCCTGCGCTACCGCGAGTTGTCCGAGCTGAGCCAGCGCGGTTACGATGCTGGCTTTCTCACGCTGGTGGAGACGCTGGATACCCAGCGCGCCTACCGCGAGGCCTTGCTGGAGCGCATTCAATCGGAAGCCGAGGCCCAGGTCAGCCGGCTCGAGCTTCATCTGGTTTCGGGCGGAGTGTTCCCGTTGGTCAAGGAGGAGAAGCCGTGAAAATACCCTCGTGGATTCTGGCAGTGTTCATCCTGGTGTCGCTGGCGCTGGGCTGGTGGGTCGGCTCGCGTCCCTCCCGGGGCGCCCCCGAGCATCAGGGGCATGAGGAGCACGAAGAGCACGACGAGCATCCCGAGGGCGAGGTGGAGCTCAGCGCCGAGCAGGTCCTCCGGGCCGGCATCGTCCTCGAGACGGTGCGGCTGGCCCCCGCCCAGGCCAGCTTTCAGGCCACCGGCAGCCTGGCCGCCGACCCCGATCGCGAGGTGCACGTGACCGCCCAGGTGGCTGGACGGGTGCTGGAGGTGCTGGTCACCGAAGGCCAGCGCGTACGCGCCGGCCAGGGACTGGTGGTGCTCGACAGCCCCGAGCTGGCCCGGGCTCGAGCCGATTACCAGCGGGCCCTGGTGGAGACTGCCCTGGCCGAGCGCGAGCTGGGACGCCGGACCAGCCTGGCCCTGGTGGGGGACGAGACTCGTCGCCAGATGGAAGAGGCGCGGGTGGACGTCACCCGGGCCGAGTCGGCCCTGGCTTCGGCCCGGGCTCGCGAGGAGGTGGCCTCGCGGCGCCTGGCGCGGGTGCAGCAACTGCTCGAGGACGGCATTGCCTCAGCCCAGCAGCAGGAGGAGGCGCGCGGAGCCCTGCGCGAGGCCCAGGCCGACGTGCGCCAGTATCAGAGCGAGCTGGCCGGGGCCCGCTCGCACTTCGAGCGCGAGAAGACCATCCAGTCGCAGGGCCTGGTGGCCAACCGGGAGGTGGCCGAAGCTCAGGCTGCGGCCGCCCGAGCCCGGGCCGACGTGCGCCACGCTCGCGACGTAGTGGAGGCCATGGGCGCCGTGGCCGAGGCTCAAGGAGCCTCCACCACCCTGACCGCGCCCATCGACGGCATCGTGACGGCCCGCACGGTGACCCGCGGGGAGACGGTGGATCAGGGCGCGGCCCTGCTCACGCTGCTCGACCCCAGCCGCCTCTGGCTTTGGATCGCCGTGCCCGAGAGCCAGGCGGAAGGGTTGCGAGAGGCCCGCTCGGTGGAGCTGAAGGTCGAGCAGAAGAGCTACCGGGGCCGGATCACCTACGTGGACCCTCAGCTCGACCCCCAGACCCGCAGCCTGCGCGCCCGGGTCGAGCTGGAGAACGCCGGGGGGCGGCTGCGCCCTAATATGTTTGCCCAGGTCAGCCTGCTCGGCCCCGGCCGCGGGCAGGCCATCAGCCTGCCGGCCGCGGCCGTGCAGACCGTGGAGGGCCAGGACGTGGTCTACGTGGCCGAGGAGCCGGGCCACTTCCATCGCACTCGGGTCAAGCTCGGACCGGCCAGCGAGGACCGCGTGGTCGTGCTCGAAGGGCTTGAGCCGGGGGCCCGAGTGGTGACCGCCGGAGCCTTCTTCGTCAAGTCGGAGGACCAGCGCGGCGCTCTGGGGGAGGGACACTCGCATTGATCGCCTGGTCTTTGAGTCTGCGCCCGCTGGTGCTTTTCCTCACGCTGCTGGTGGCCCTTTACGGGGCCCTGTCGCTGGCCCAGCTCCCCATCGACGCGGTGCCCGACGTCACCAACGTGCAGGTGCAGATCAACACCGAGGCCCAGGCCCGCTCTCCCCTGGAGGTGGAGAGCCAGATCACCTATCCGATCGAGCAGTCGCTGGCCGGCCTGCCGGGGGTGGAGCAGGTGCGCTCGCTCTCGAAGTACGGTCTCTCGCAGGTGACGGTGGTCTTCCAGGATCGGGTGGACCTCTTCTTCGCCCGCCAGCTGGTGCTCGAGCGCTTGCAGGAAGCGCGCGGGCAGATCCCCGAGGGGATGGGCGACCCCGAGATGGCGCCCATTTCCACCGGTCTGGGGGAGATCTACCAGTACGAGGTGCGCGCCCCCGGGCTCGACCTGATGGAGCGGCGCTCGCTGCAAGACTTCGTGGTCAAGCGCCAGCTGCGCAACCTGCGCGGGGTGGCCGAGGTGAACTCGTTCGGGGGCCTGGAGGCTCAGTTCCAGGTGCTGGCCCACCCGGCCCGGCTGCAGGCGCGCGGGCTCACGCTGGCCGACCTGTTCCAGGCCCTGGAGAAGAACAACCTCAACGCCGCCGGCGGTTACCTCGAATACCGCGGCGAGCAGTACGTGGTGCGCGGCCTGGGCCGCATTCAAAGCCTGCAGGACGTGCGCGATATCGTCTTGTCCGAGTCGGGGGGCGTGCCCGTGCGGGTGGGGGACGTGGCCATCGTGGAGATGGGCCCGGCCCTGCGCCAGGGGGCGGTCACCCGGGACGGTCAGGGGGAGATCGTGACCGGCATCGCCATGATGCTGGTGGGTGAGAACAGTCGCAACGTGGCTCGCCGCCTGCATAAGCGCTCGGCCGAGATCGAGCCCTCGCTGCCCGCGGGGGCCAACCTGGACGCTTTCTACGACCGCACCGAGCTGGTCGACCGCACCCTGGCCACAGTCGCTCGCAACCTGTTGGAAGGGGCCGTACTGGTCATCCTGGTGCTCTTCTTCACGCTGGGCGACATGCGAGCCGCCCTGATCGTGGCCCTGGCCATCCCTCTCTCCATGCTGTTTGCTTCTATCTTGATGGTGAAGGCGGGTATCTCCGGCAACCTGATGAGCCTGGGTGCCATCGACTTCGGGCTGATCGTGGACGGCTCGGTGGTCATGGTCGAGAACGCCGTGCGCCGGTTGCGCAGGGCCGACGGCACGGTGCTTCAGGCCTGTCAGGAGGTGGCCCGCCCGGTGGTGACCGGGGTGGGGATCATCATACTGGTCTATCTGCCGCTCCTCACCCTGACCGGGATGGAAGGCAAAATGTTCGTGCCCATGGCCGCCACCGTGGTCTTCGCTCTGAGCGGCTCGCTCTTGCTGGCCCTGACCACCGTGCCGGTGCTGGCTTCCTACTGGCTCAAGCGGGGCGGTCAGGAACGCGAGAGCCGGCTGGTCGAGCTGGCCCGCCGGGCTTACCGCCCCGCGTTGGCCTGGGCGCTGGGGCGGCCGGGTCCGCTGGCGCTGATCGCTCTAACCTTGTTCTTGTTGAGTCTGATCACCCTGAGTCGGATGGGCGCTGAATTTCTGCCCGAGCTCGATGAGGGTGCCATCGCCATCCAGGCCTCTCGCCTTCCTTCCACCTCGCTGACCCAGTCGATCGAGATGGTCACCCGGCTCGAGCAGGCTATCAAGGAGTTCCCCGAGGTGAAGACGGTGGTCAGCAAGACCGGCCGCCCCGACATCGCCACCGACCCGATGGGGGTGGAGGTCTCGGACATCATCATCACCCTGCACCCCGATCACGGCGACAAGAACGCCCTGGTGGAGAGGATGGAGCAGCGCCTCAGGGAGGTGCCCGGGATGAACTACAGCTTCTCCCAGCCCATTGAGCTGCGCGTCTCGGAGCTGATCTCCGGCGTGCGTTCGGACGTTGGCTTGAAGATCTTCGGGGAAGACCTGGACGTGCTCAAGGCCACGGCCGCCCGGGTGGCCGCCCGCCTGGGCGAGATTCAGGGAGCGGCCGACATTCAGGTCGAGCAGGTGAGCGGGCTGCCCTATCTGCAGATCCAGTTCGACCGCCAGGCCATGGCCCGCCACGGCCTGAGCGTGGCCGACCTGGCCGACGTGGTCGAGCTGGCCGTGGGCGAGCGCTCGGCCGGCACGGTCATGCTGGGGGATCGCCGTTATCCCCTGGTGGTGCGCCTGCAGGCTCCCTACCGGTCCGATCCCACCGCCATCGGGGCCATCGCCGTACCCCTGCCTCGAGGAGGCCAGGTCCCCCTCTCCGAGCTTGCCTCCATCCGCATCGAGCCGGGCCTGGCCCAGGTGAGCCGCGAGAATGGGCAGCGCCGCATCGTGGTGGAGGCCAACGTGCGAGGTCGCGACATGGTGAGCTTCGTGGACGAGGCTCGGGCGGCCGTGCAGCCGCTCTTGCCGGAAGGCTATTTCCTCGACTTCGGGGGCCAGTTCGAGAGCTACCAGCGGGCCCGTAACCGCCTGCTGGTGGTGGTTCCGGTGGCTCTGGCCATGATCTACTTCCTGCTTTATGCAAGTCTTCGCAGCGCCCGCCAGTCGGGATTGATCTTCCTCAACGTGCCCTTTGCCATTACCGGAGGGGTGGCCGCCCTGGCCGGGCGCGGACTGCCCTTCTCCATCAGCGCCGGGGTGGGCTTCATCGCCCTGTTTGGCATCGCCGTCTTGAACGGGCTGGTGCTGATCAACGCCCTCAACCTCCTGCGCGCTCAGGGACGAGGGCTGGACGAGGCCGTGGAGGAGGGCTGCCTGTCGCGCTTGCGCCCGGTGATGATGACCGCCCTGGTGGCCAGCCTGGGCTTCATCCCCATGGCCGTGTCCCACGGCGCGGGGGCGGAGGTGCAGCGACCCCTGGCCACGGTGGTGATCGGGGGGCTCATCACCTCGACCTTGCTGACCCTGCTCGTGCTCCCCAGCGCCTACCGCTGGATGGAGCGCGACCGGGAGTAGTGCTCTTACCTGGTCGGTCGAGTGCAGGGTCTGCCCGATCCCCTGTTTACGGGTCCAGGTCCCGAGCAGGCGGCGGCGGATATGGATTGCAGAGCCGGGCCGCCGGGCCGCTTTCCGAAATAGAAAAAGGCCCCGGCTGGTCGGCCGGAGCCCTTCTCGGTAGTCGTCCTTACAGGGACAGGGACTTGGTCGGGAACTCCTTCTCCTCGATGATCTCGGCGGCCACAGCGGCCTGTCCCTCGAACTCATCGTCACTGAAGGCGAACGTGCCGGGAAGCTGCTTGCCGTTGACGCTCACGAAGCGAACATCGCTGATGCGCCAGGTCGGGCCCGTGCCGGTCATCCCAAGCTCCATCACCACCGGAACGGTGGGGGCGCCCGGGCTGTCAGTGCCGTAGAAGTTGCAGCGAATGGCGGCCTGGGTTGGGCTGATGCGCTTGGTCACCGGAGAGCCAGCGAACTGCAGGCGGTAGGTCTTGCCCGAAACGGGGTCCTTCTGGATGAGCACGGAGCCGATCGAGTTGGCGGCCACGTAGTTGCTCAGGGTCTCACGGGTGAAGGTAAGCGTGTCGATGGCGGTCTTCCTGGCCACGGGCTGGCGGGGCCGGAAGGCGACCGAGCGCTGGACTCGGAAACGAGTTTGCAGTCGGTTGTTCACCAGGCCCTTCGACCAACGCAACCTGTTGCTACGCTCGGCGCGGTTCGTCCACATGGTCAGGTCGGTGCGCTGCTGGGCAAAGAACACCTGGGCATCGATCGGGGTGCGGAAGCCATTGCGGTTGACAAACCGGGGATTGTAATCGCGCCGCCACCGGTCGCGGGCGATCTGACCGCCGCTTCCCTTTTCTCTTTGCATGAGACGCAAATTCCGGGCCTGACCGATTCTGCCATTCTTGCCTTTCTCGGCCTTGAAGCGATTAAAGTTTTGGAACGGCTTGAGGCGAGCACTGCTCGCCGAGCGGTCTCTACGAAGCACTACCTGCTGGGCCGACACCGGCTCCGCTGCAGCGAGCAAGAACCCGGCTGCCAGGGCTCCGATGACCATCATCTGAAATCGCTTCATCTCAAAAATACCTCCGCTATCTTACTGGCCTGACTCTAGCATAACCGCCCCACCTGAAAGGCACCTGAAAGTTTGATGAAAGGTCGCTGAACATGGTGGTCGCCGAGAGCATAATAGGTCAAGCAAGTCCCGGGAGTCGAGAGGTTTTTGTTAAAAAAATGTTACACAGTCGGGTTTTTGTTACTTTCCTGGCACGGGAGGGTCTTCAAGCTCCCTTGAACCTGTTACGTCCTTTCGGAGATCTTTCAGGCTGATTGTCCTTTACTCGGTCAATGTGGCGCTCTTTTGACCGTCTCACCCTCTTTGGCTTGCTGGGGGCGGCGGTAACCTCCTCGGCCGTGACCGGGCTGGGTGCCGCTCTGCCATTCCTGCGCCAGGAGTTGACTCTGACCTATACCCAGAGCGGCATGCATTCGAGCGCCTACGCTCTGGGCGTGATCGTGGCCGGCCTGTATGGGGACCGACTGGTGGCCCGCCTGGGCACCCGGACGACTCTGCGCTGGTCCTGCGTCGGCCTGTCGTTCGGGTTTACCAGCCTGGCCCTGGCCCGCCATCCCCAATTGACGCTGGCCAGCTCTCTGGTCATGGGGCTGATGGCCGCGCTTGTTAGCACGCTGGTCATCACCAGTTTCTCCGCTCGTCCCGCCGAGGAGCGGCGCCTGGCCTATACAAGGCTGAGTTTCGTGGGCTGTCTGGCGGCCGGGTGCCTGCCTCTGGTGGTGGGCGTCGCCGAACGCCACGGGGCCAGCTGGCGTGTCTTGCCGGGTCTGGGATTGCTGGGCCTGGCCACATTGCTGGCGTGGAGCTTTCGCGAGCCCTCGCTGCTGCCCGAGTCCGGCACTCTGGCCAGTTCTGGCACTTTGCCGGTGGCCTACTGGTTCTGCTGGACCCTCCTGCTCCTGGGCATCTCGGTCGAGTTTTGCACCATCTTCTGGGCCGCCACCTTCGTCGAAACCCGACTTCAGGTCGCCCCTGAGGATGCGGCCGGCGCGGTCACGCTCTTCTTGATGGCCATGCTGATCGGGCGCGGTCTGGGGGGAGTGGTGCTGGCCCGTTGGCCGGCCCGGGGGGTTCTGATGGGCACGATTTTGCTGGCCAGCACAGGCTTTCTGGCTTACTGGCTGGGCTCGGGCCCGGCGGTCGTGCTGACGGGCCTGTTCTTGACCGGATTGGGCCTGGCCAACCTCTATCCGCTGCTCGTTTCCATGGCCATGACCGCGGCCGGCGAGCAGGCCCCAGCGGCCAGCGCGCGCATCACACTGGCGGCAGGGTCAGCCATATTGCTGGCCCCCTTCGTTTTGGCCGCTCTGGGCGAGCAGTATGGCCTGGCTCGAGCCCATGCGTTCGTCGCTCTGCTGCTCCTGGCCCTGGCCGGGGGCGCTCTGGGCTCGCCCTTCTTTATAGGGGCACGGGAAAGCTGAGGCAGCGGAACAGACCGTAGGAGCCCCCCTGGGCTAGGGCCTGACTGCTCGAATCTGCATCCCGTCGACGATAGCCGGGATCCCTGAAGGAAGCCGATTTCAGGTCATTTTCAGGGCTGTCGGTTACAACCGGCCGGCAACCAAAAATCTTCCGGGGAGGTCCATCCAGATGATCCAGAACGTTCCTTCGTGGGCTCAGGGCCACGTCCAGTCTTTCCGCGACAGCCAGACTCTGCCGGGCGGGCAGCGGATGGACATTCCCGCCGGTCAGGCCCGCGAGGTGGACGGCAAGATCAGCTCCCAGATCGAGGACGGCATCAGGCTCGATGAGAGCGAGATGGATCTGGCCAAAGGCCAGATCGGCGTCATCAAAGCCGACATTTTTGGCACTAAGACCGAGGTCTACTACAACGGCAACTCCACCCAGGGCGAATTCGTGCAGACGGTGGCGGACAACATGGCCGCTTACGGCAAGTTCTCCCCGCAGGGCGTGGACGTGGTCGTCGCTCAAAAAGACGGCGATACCGTCAACGGACAGGCCTTCCACATTGACCGTCAGGCCCCCGAGAAGAGCTTCGCAATCATCCAGGGTGACGGCTTCAACGTTTTCTAAGCTCCTTTGAGGCAAGCAAAAAGGAGAGCCCCGGGCTCTCTTTTTTGTTTCCTCAGGACGGATCAGGGGGAGGCTCGCAACCGCGGCCCTGAGCGTAGCTCCAGATCTCCAGGGAGCGCTGGCGATAGTTCTCCGCGTCCAGAGGGCGAGACCGGGCGCACAATAGAGCCAGCCGGTTGAGGATGGGCGTGAGCTCGGGATGGTTGGGCCCCAGCCGGCCCTCGCGCTCTTGCAGCAGACGCACCAGATAGCCCCGGGACTGGCCCGGGTCCTGGCTCAGCTCGGCCAGTTGCTCGAGGGCTTGCTCCAGGCGCGGATCCTTGCGGCCGAGACGGGCCAAGAGCGCGAGCAGCTCCTCGAGAGTCGCCTTTCGCTCCTCGGCGGGCGCGAAGCGCTGGCGCAAGATCTCGCTCAGTCGCCAGACAAGCTCCAGGCGCCGCGAACGCAGAGGCTGGGTGACCAGAGCCTCGCGCAAGTGCGTCTCTGCGGCTGCGATTTGCCCGCACTGCTCCTCCATGGTGGCGATCTGGATCAGCGTCAGGGCCCGATCTTCGGGGGTCTGGGGATAGGCCAGCACGGTCTGCAAGAGCTCCACCCCCTGCGAGCCCCCCTGCCAGGCAGCATAGTGGCGCAGCACGTCCGAGGCGGCGGGCATGGCCGCCTGGCTCAGCTCCTCGATCAAGGTGCCGAGCAACTCGAGCATTTCCCGGGCCAGGGCCCGCAACTCCTCGGTCTCCACGATGGCCGAGAAGGAGAGGTCGGGCCGGGCCAGGGGCGTGATCAGAAGTCCCCGCACCCAGTAAGGCAGCAGGCCCTGCGCCGGGTAGGCCACCCCGTCAACCAGGCAGAGGAAGTCATTGCGACTGGGAGCCAGATCGGTGGGTGGGCCGGGAACCCCGAAGAAGTCCTGGGGCTGTCCCACTCGCGGGCCGGGCACCAGCACCGCCCGGTAATCCCCTCGCGGAGCGGAGCGCTGCACGATCACGTCCTCGACCCGGTCGACTCTCAGGTCGCCGAGCACCATGCAGCCCAGGCGCGTCTCGGGTCGGTAGGGCCGGTTGACGGGCTGGCCATCCACCCTGATCGCGATGGGTGCATAGCGAGCGAACTGAGCCAGCACGCGCTCGGGAGGATCGCCTTGCTTGCCGCTCTTGAACCACTCGCGTCTCGGTTGCAGCTCGATCACCAGCTCTTTGTCCGAGTTGGGGGGAGAGCGCTCGCTGCTCGTCTTGCCTTTGCGCAAAACCAGCCGGGCTCCTGAGCTGTCCAGGCTGATGCGGGCGGGCTCGAGCTGCTCGGCCATCAACAGGCCCAGGGCCAGGTAGCGCAGCGGCCCTTCTTCAAGCAGGTAGCTGAAAAGAGACTCGACCTGAAGTTTTGTGATCGAGGCTCCCCCGAAGACAAAGCGCCGCCCTTCCGTGAAGTCGAGACTCTGCGCTCCCAGCGCGCAGGCGGCGGCTACGAAGAGGAGGGGATAGCGGTGCGGATCGGCCGAGAGATAGCGGCCCATGACCTCGCGAGCCCGCTCGGGGTGCAGCGTGAAGCGCCCCGACTCGTCGGCCCGCCCTTCCTGGCGCATGCTGGCGAGCAGCTGCTCCATCTTGTTGCCGGTCGTCGCTGAGGATTCGTCGGCCACTCAGCGCTCCAGGAACTGGCGAATCTCGGCCGCGTCGTGAGCGTCCGGCTCGAGCACCAGATAGCTCTTCAGGAAGTCCTTGCCTTCGAGCTTGCCCTGGCGCAGCAGCAGCACTCCCAGCTGGCGATGGGGGAGGGCGTAGTGGGGCGCTGCCTGGATGGCCTGCCGGTAGTAGTGCTCGGCCTTCTGGAGGTTGCCGGCCTGCTCGAACTCGCCCCCCAGATTGTAGAACGGGAAGCCGTAGAAGCTGGTGAGCAGGTATTCGAAGCGGCGCGGATTGTAGTGCGCGCCCAGGCTGCGCTTCTCGTAGCTCTCCCAGACCTTGAGCACGGCCTGCTCGAGCTCTTCGGGGGTGGGCTTCTCCCTGGGCTCGGCCACCCGCTGGGCCAGCCCCGCCGGCAGCAAGCGAAAGCTTGCGCTCACGCTGGGATCCAGGGCTCCCCAGAGCAAGATCGGCCGGGTGCCGTAGTTGGCCGCGATCAGGGCCGCCATGGGGGCGGTGCGCCCCTCGTCGTAGACCTTCCAGGGGAAGCTCACGCTGGTATGGTTGCGCCGCTTGCTGCTGACGTACCAGGGATACTTCAGCTTGTCCTGATCCAGCACCACCACGTCGGGACGCTCACCTAGAGCGAACTGGGCGTACTCGAGCAGCATGGTGGGCCCGTCCCCCACGGTCAGAAAGAGGGCATTCTCCGGCATTGTGGCCAGCAGGTTTCGCATGTAATCCTCGGCCACCGTGTTGCGGCGCTGATCCAGCTCCTTATAGTGGCTCAAGCCCAGGGCAGCGATCAGGGCGCAACAGACCAGGGCCGCCGCCTGGCCGGGCAGGCCCCGGCACGCCAGGAAGCCTACCCCGGCTCCCGCCAGCAGGGCCAGCGGCACCTGGGGCAGCACATAGAAGCGCTCCACGACGCCCAGGTAGTAGTCGTGGGCCAGCGGGCAGTTCGCTATCATCAGGAAGACCGGGCCGGTGAACAGCCACGCCAGCGCCACCGCGAGCGTCGACCAGCGGTCTTTCACGGCGCTGGTGATGAGGCCCAGGACGATCAAAGCAAGCAGGCCCAGGGCCGGACCCTGGAACAGGTTGGAGAAATAGAAGGGCAGCTGCGACCAGGGGGAGTCTACCCCCAGCGCCTGGCGTGCTTGCTCGGGCATCAGCGAGAGCGTGCCGTAGTCCTTGCGTAGGAAGAGATGCAGGAGATTACTCAGGTTGTGAGGATCGTCCCAGTTCTGGCCCGGGTTGGCCTGCGAGCGAATGAGCGGGTAGAGATAGGGCGATAGGCCCAGCGCAAAGATCGCCGGCATACCCAGCAGAAAGCGGCGGTCGGTCCATGGCAGCCCGGCGCGCCAGAAGAGCACGGCCGTGGCCGGCAGCAGAAAGGCCAGGGTGTGGTGGTGGGCGGCCCCGAGCCCGTAGAGGAGCGCGACGGCAAAGGCCTGGGGCAGCCTGGGGCCCTGCTGAGCGGCCAGCTTCAAGCCCAGGAAGAGGATCAGCGCAGCCAACAGGTTGTTGAGCCCGAACACCTCGCACACCACCGAGTTGTGCCACACGCGCGGATCGAGCCCCAGCGCCAGCGCGCCAGCCACCCCCGCCCAGCGCGAGCCGCACCAGGAGATGGCGGTCAGGGCCACCACCCCTCCGGCCAGGGCCGAGCATAGCGCCGAGAGAGCATTGACCGCCAGGGCAGGGTTCTGGGGCGTGAAGCGCGAGGCGACCCAGCCCAGCAGGGTATGCAGGGGATAGCCGGGCGGATGGGGGATGCCCAGCGAGACTGCCGCCGTGGTCAGGTCAGCCGCGTCCGCCGCGCCGATTCCCGGCAGCAGGGTGTGCAGGTAGACCGCCAGCACCAGGGCGGTAATTGCCCCTGCAACCAGCCAGTCCAGCTTGCTCAGCGGTTTCATGGGAGGCTCGGTTCGCCCTCGAGGGCGTTCTCCCCGCCTCCCGCGCGCACTGCGCAAAGCTGCCACGCTGGTTGCCACGCTGGGTGTCAGCTCATGAGCAGACGCGGAGGCTGTCAACTTTCCTCACGCAGCTACGGCCATGGCGAGCTTCTCGAACAGTCGGTCGATGAAGTCGGGGGCGCAGACATCCTGCTCGGTGAGCTTTACTCTCGGGAGGCCGATGAGTTTGCGGCGCCGATCATCGCGGTCGGCCCTGTGATAGGGCCCGTCGACCTCGATGTTGACCCAGACCAGGCTTTTGCCCACGCGCACGCAAGCGAGCAGGTCCATCCTGAACGGACCGTCCGGGGTCAAGATGCGAACCTGAGGGAAGAGCGCGCAGAGCAGAGGGCCGTCCAGCACCAGGGCTGGCCAGAGAAGATCTCCGACCAGGTTGCCCGATGGCTCCTCGATGATCGGGAGGCGTCGCCAGCCAAGCCGCATCAGGCTGAAATAGGAGAGGATGCCCACCGTCATCAGTTTGAGCCACGAGACCATCTCCAGCCCGGAGCCGCAGCAAGCGAAGTGGAGAAACTCGGAGAATCCCTCGCGCCCCTGCCGCTCGAGCGCCCTGGGAAGCCACAGGTCGTATTGAGTCCGATCGCCTTTGCGGGCGGCTCGCAGGCGAACCCAGTTGTCGCGCTCGCGGTCGAGGACGTAGCGACCGCGACGCGGCGCAAATCTGCGCCAGAGCCTACTTCGATGCCAGGACCGACGAGGCCGTGGGGCAGACCGCAGGCTGGTGCTCCCAAGCAACTCGTCGGGCCTGAGCCCGAAGGCCTTTGCCAGCCGCACGACATGCTCGCGATTGGGAAGGCGACGCCTGTTCTCCAGGTGGCTGATGAGCCAGCGGTTGAGCGAGCTGCGCCCGGCAAGCTCGCGCTGGGTCCAGCGGCGCAGGCGCCGCTCGTGCTTGAGGCGGAGGTGAAAGGGCATTCTTGTCATACCCTGATCATCGCACCCGATTGTAACCAGAGTGTCACTGGTCGCTTGCCAGAACGTTGCCGCGATGTTTCCGAAAGATAGACTAGCGACTGGCAACCATCAGGGCCAGCTCCAGTCGGCGATACCAGAAGTGCTTGCGGCCCGCAGTCAGGGTGAGATGGAAGGGACGCTGCTCCTCCATCAGCCGGCGCACCCCGGCGGTCACGTCGGCCACCATCAGCGTGGCTCCGGGACCCTGGTAGATGGCCTCGCACTCGGCCGCGCAGCGCGGGTCGTCGCTCGGCGTGTCGGGCTTGATTCCACTCGAGTTGATGAACAGGCACAGGCTAAAGAGCTCGCCGCGCTTGACGTCGCTGACCCCCAGGCCGTGGATCCGAAGCACCGCCCGCACCAGTCGGTCCCGGTTGACCGGACCGGCGGGCTGGGCCGAGGCGCTGGCCAGGTCGACCGGCTCGCTCTTGCGCCCCGCGGGCGGATAGCTCAGCTCGAACAGGTTGTAGCTCTGCTCGCCGCGCTGATCCAGCATCAGCCGGGTGCGCACCTCGCTGCGGTCGTGGTTGGCCAGAATCCACATCAACTTGGCCAGCGCCGCCTCAGGCGTGAGGTCGAAGCCCCCGATCACGCCTTCCTCGAGTAGTGCGCTGGAAGAGGCATAGAGCCCGAGCTCGACCTGCCCCTCGATGCACTGGGTGACCGTCAGAATGGTCTTGGGATCGGGCCCGCTGGCGGCCCGGCCGATCAGCTCGAGCAGTTCCGAGTCGCCCGGCGCGTTGCCGGTGCCGAAGGCGCGCAAGACCACCCCGCGCAGCTCGGGATGCTCAAGTAGCGAGCCGAGCTGGCCAGCGTGCATCCCCGGGAACAGGGTCAGGTCGATCACTTGCTCCTCGAGCTGATGGTGCACGTAGAAGGGCGCGCGCTCGTCGGGCATCGCTCGCACCAGGTCGGGAAAGATGCGGATCTGCTCGCCCAGGTGGCCCAGTCGGGGATAGTTGGGCGAGGCGAAGCCCTGCCAGGCGCTGGTGCTCACCTTGCGGGTGCGATTGCCGCGCAGCAGTGCGTCCCCAAAGCAGATAGTCACCTCGGGCACGCAGGGTAGTCCGGTGGCCTTGTAGCCGGCCACGTAGAGGGCGTTGATCAGGTTCTGGCGGGCGTCGGTGCGGGTGGCGAAGATCGGGCGCTGGGCCCCCGTCAACACCACCGGCTTGGCCAGGTTGGCCAGCAGAAACGAGAGCGCCGAGGCGGTGTAGGCCATGGTGTCGGTGCCGTGCAGGACCACGAAGCCGTCATAGTCGGCGTAGACCCGCTCGATGGCCTCCGCCATGAGGATCCAGTGCCGGGCGCTGAGGTCGGCCGAGTCGAGCGGGGGCAGATCCCGACCGTCTTCGTCCAGCAAGGTGCCCAGTTGCCAGGCGATGCCTTCTTCGGCGCCCAGCCCCTCAATGCGCTCGAGCAACTCCTGGCTCGAGGCCGGCGCCAGCGGGCTGAGCGCATTTGCCGGATCGAGTGGTCGCATTCCGACCGTTCCGCCGGTATAGAGCAGGTAGACCCTGGTCTTCATGCGTTCTGGCCCAGGACCTCGAGCAAGGTTTTGAGGGCCGCTCGCTGCGATTCGGCGCTGGCAAGACCCGAAGCGAGCTGGTTGAGCACCATCAAGTCGCCCTCGCGCCGGCCCGGATAGCTCCGCACCAGCAGCAAGAGCTCGCCCGCGTCCAGCCAGATCCCGCGGCAATGGCGGCAGACGTCGATCTCCACCTCCAGGGCCCGGGTCAGCTTGAGGGCTTTCAGGCAACGAGGACAGCCCCGCTCGCCTCCAGGCTCAGGTGTCAGGGCATCGAGCTCGAGTCGGAATACCCGCGAGAAGAGCTCCTGGCTGGGGAAGAGCCGCGAGAGCTCCTCGCCGTCGAACCAGAAGCCACGGCACTCGGCGCAGCAGTCGATCTCGAGCCCGGTGGCGGAGTCTTTCCAGGGCTCGAGGGTCGCTTTGGCGCAGGCCGGACAGCTGAGGGGCACCGGGCTGCCTTCGGGCTGAGCCCGCGTTCGTCCTTGCGCTGGGAGCATTCCCTGACCGAGTCGGACCTCCAGGCCTGATTACCGAGACGGCTCCAGGCCGTGTGTTATGATAGGAGGGATGAAGCACACTCCATCCTGGTTCTGGCTGCTACTTGTCCTCCTGCTGGCTCCCGGCCGAGCAGAGGACGCCACCCAATCGGTAGTGCTGGCGACGGTCGAGGGCCCCATCATCCCGGTGGTGGAAGCCTATTTGACCCGCTCCCTCCGTTTGGCTGAATCCAAAGGCGCCATCCTGGTTGTCGAGCTGGATACCCCCGGGGGACTGGTCGATACCACGCGCAACATCAACCGCCTGATCCTGGCAGCCGACGTCCCCGTCGTTTGCTATGTGGCCCCTCGAGGGGCTCGGGCCGCCTCGGCCGGAGTCTACATTTTGTATGCTTCCCATGTCGCCGCCGCCGCTCCCGGAACCCATCTCGGCTCGGCCACACCGGTCGAGCTAGGTGGTGAGACGGGGGAGGCGATGCAGGCCAAGATGGTTCAGGATATGAAGGCTTATCTACGCAACCTGGCCCAGCTGCGGGGGCGTAATGCCGAGTGGGCGGAGGAGTCGGTCGGTAAGGGCGTGGCCCTGACAGCTGAGGAGGCTCTGAAACTCAAGGTGATCGACCTTGTCTGCTCCGACCGCGCCAGCCTCTTAAAAGCGCTCCAGGGGCGGGAGGTCGAGCTCGGGTCGGGCCGCCGCCTGGTTCTGTGGCCAGATTCCTCCCGGGTGGAGAGTCTACCCATGTCGGCCTCTGAACGCGCCCTGGCCGTGTTCAGCAGCCCCCAACTGGCGATGTTGATGCTGATGGTCGGCCTCTATCTGCTGGTGTATGGTCTGCTCAATGCAGGGACTTACGTGCCCGAGCTCGTCGGTGCCATCTGTCTTCTCATGGGTTTGTACTCGCTGGGGCAACTGCCGGTCAATTACACGGGGGTTGCCCTGCTGGCGCTGGCGGTCGTTCTCTTTCTGGCCGAATTGAAGGCTCCCACCGGCGGGGCCCTGGCGCTGGGGGGATCCGTGGTGCTGGCTCTGGGAGCGCTCTTCCTGGTTCCTCCAGAGTATCCGTTCTGGGCTGTTTCTCGCCGCGTGATCGTGGTGCTGGCCCTCTTCTCCGGAGCGTTCTTCGGCTTTGTCGCGCGGGCCGCTCTCAGAGCCCAGGCGAAGTTGCCCGTCCACCGACTCGAAGGCGCTCATGCGGTGGCCCTGGAGGAGTTGCAGCCTGAAGGCCTCGTTCGTCTGGATGGTGAGATTTGGCGGGCCCGGTCGGCGGGTGAGCGGATTTTGAAGGGAGAGAGAGTCGAGGTGGTGGGGCGCGACGGGCTGGTCTTGCTGGTTACGGCCGAGTCTGAGGTGGCCGGCCGAAAGGAGGGTTGACGGATGGATTTTCCGAGCGTTGCAGTCTGGATCGTGGTCGGGTTCGTTGTGGTGGTCCTGCCCACGATGGTCAAGGTCTTCTCCGAATGGGAGCGGGGCGTCGTTTTGCGACTCGGCAAGTATGTGGACACACGGGGGCCGGGGGTGGTGCTGCTGCTGCCGCTCCTTGATCGGGCCGTCCGGGTCGACCTGCGGGAAGTGGTCATGGACATCCCGTCGCAGGAAGCCATCACCCGCGACAACGTCACCTTGAAGGTTAATGCGGTATTGTTCTTTCGCGTGGTCGACCCCCAGCTCGCCGTCATCAAAGTCGAATATTATCACCTGGCTGTGTCGCAGATCTCTCAGACGACTCTGCGCAGCATCATCGGCCAATCCGAGCTGGATGAGTTGCTGGCCAATCGCGAGAAGGTGAACCAGGAGCTGCAGAGGATCATCGACCAGGAGACCGAGCGCTGGGGCCTGAAAGTCACGGCGGTGGAGCTCAAGGACCTGGAGCTTCCTCCCTCCATGCAGCGGGCCATGGCCCGCCAGGCCGAGGCCGAGCGCGAGAAGCGGGCCAAGGTGATCCACGCCGAAGGCGAGTTCCAAGCGGCTCAGAGACTGGCCGACGCCGGTCGGGTCATCTCCGCTCCGGCAGCCATGCAACTACGCTATCTGCAGACTCTCACCGAGATCTCGGTGGACAAGTCTTCCACCATTTTGTTTCCGGTGCCCATCGACACTTTCAGGCAGTTCCTTCCCAACGGCTCTCACCGGGAAGAGTCAGCTCCCGCTGCGCCGCCTCACGAGCCCGAAGCGCGCAGCAGCAGCACCACATAGTCGTCGTCGTGGGTCCCGTCCTGCAGGCACGGAGCCAGCGCCAGCAGCCTCTCCGCGAGGTCCTGGCAGGTTAGCCGGTGGGCCTGCCCCATGGCCTCCTGCACCGGTTCTTCCCCCAGACGTTTCCCTTCGCCCAGCGGGGCGTTGGTCAGGCCATCGGTGTAGAGGAGCAGCGTGTCGCCGGGGCCGAGGCGCAGTGTGCGGTCCTCGATCTCGAGGGGATCCTGGATACCCAGCGGGATGCCCGTCGCCCCCAGCTCCTCGACCGGGTCACCGCCAGAGCGAGCGAGCAGGGGGGGATCATGGCCGGCGTTGGCGTACTGCAAGAGGCCGGTTGCCATCTCCCACACGGCGTAGAAACACGTGATGAACGAGGCCGCTTCGGAGGAGGAGAAGGCGCAGAGATGACCATTGAGGTCGCGCATCACCTCTGACGGGTTCGAGGTCCGCATCCGGATCTCTTCCAGAAGGCCACGAAGCACGGCCGTCATGAGCGCTGCCGGCGCGCCTTTCCCGGACACGTCGGCCAGGCACACATACAGTCGTCCATCCAACCGGCGCACGTCGTGGAAGTCGCCCCCTAATTCCCGCGCCTGGGATACCCGCAACACACCGTCCACCCCGGCGGGGAGCCGCTGGGTCAACAGAGCGCGCTGAACCCGCCGTGCCATCTCCACGTCCTCCTGGAGCTGGGCATGAGAACGCTCGAGCTCCTGACGTTGGTGCTCGATCAGCCGCAGGTTGGTCCGAATGCGCACGGCTCCCCACCCCATCAGCAGCCAGATGGTGGTGCGGAACGCCTCATTGAGGAAGCCCAGGGCGGAATCGTCGGTGGGCCAGAGCAGCAGGCCGTCCACCAGGATGTGCAGGCTGGTGGCGAGGAAGGTTGCTCCGACGGCCGCCCGCATACCCAGGAACCATCCGGTCGCCATCACCGTAATGGCGTAGAATAGGGCGAGCGAGAGCTCTTCGCCGGTCACAAAGTCCAGGGCCGCCACGGGCAGCATGCTCAAGAGCAGGGCGGCCAGCAGCCACGGTCGTCGAGGAGCGGTCATAGAGAGAAGATGCTTGCCGCAGGGTCGCTTCCCTGCCTCGGTGAGCGTTGTGTGAAGAAGGGGCTGTCAATCCTTCTCGGGCACCGCATCAGGTGCGGTCACCCGACTGCACGTCCCAGGGCCCCAGGTACCAGGGGCTGTCAGGTCGGGCCAGGTGGGTGGAGTCTTCCCACGGCGCCGTGATCCCGGTGGCCTCCCGCAAGCGCTCTTCGTCAGAGAGCAACAAGGTCATGAAGCCATCCTTGCAGACCAGGCCCAGGCTCAATGCCAGCTCGGTCACCTCGGGTCGAGTCGAATATACAAAGAAGCGCCGCGCCGAGCCCAGGGCAAAGCCAAGTGGCCCCGCTAACACCCCCGGGTGCGTCGAGAGCTGGAGCAGCACGTTGTCCGGCTTGACCTCCAGCACCGAGAGGCCATTGGCGTCCTGCCTCAACTCGGTGGGCTCGAAGCGGGCCAGGAAGTTGGCCTGCAGCTCGGCCTCGTCGCGGTAGGCGAAGTGATTGTAGCCGCGGTAGCGCTGGGCCAGATGCTCGAGCAACGGACCCTGGCCCGGATGCAAGGCCGGGGCGGTCGGCCTGGGTGTCTCCGGGGTGGGAAAGAGGTAGCTCGAGGGCACCATCCCCGAGCCGGCCCGCTCAAGCTGGCGGCGGCTGGCGTTGTCGTGGGTCACGAAGGCCAGCAGCAGAGCTCCGCCGGCCCGGCGGGTCAACTCCACCGACTCGGCGATGATGCGCCCGAAACAACCCTGCCCACGGGCCTCGGGCAGGGTCCAGGAGCCGGTCATGATACCCACCTTGACCTCCCCCTGTGGCAGGCGCACGCGCCGGTAGCAGACGGCCGAGCCGGCCAGAGTCTGACCGTCTTTCTTGATGAGCATCAGGTCGGCCGGGGTGCGCTGAAAGAGCCAGTGGAACTTGTGCTCGTCGCCCCAGCCAGGAAAAACGCTGTTCAGGCTGGCCAGGTATTCTGGCTCAAGACCCGGCGGGTTGTGCAGCACGTCCATCGCGGCTCATCATCCTTTCGGCGATCGCCCCTACCGAGGTCCACCAGAGCGCGTCGCCGTAGCGTCGCTCCAACTCGCTGCAGAGGAGGTCGAGGTAGTTGCAGTAGAGCTCGTCCACCCCGTCGAGCATGATGTAGCCGCAGGCGTTCTTGATGATGTGGGCCTTGATGTTCAAGAGCCCGCCCTGGTCGATGATCTCGAAGGCTCGCTCGATGCGGCTGGTGGCCTGGAAGTTGGCCGCGAAGTGGACCAGCTTTCCGTCGCAGATGAGCTCGGGAAAGATAAGCGAGCGCCCCGTCAGGCCGCTCATCGCCGTCACAGCGTCGGGGGAGATGGGCGTGCGGATATCGCGCGCCGAGCTGACGAAGAGCAGCCCGGCCTCGATCATGGCCGTGGCCAGGTTGGGCGGGAACTCCCAGCCGGGAGGATTCATGCCGCGCGCGTAAGGGAGCCCGGCCTCCTCGAAGACGGCGACCATCTCGCCCACGATGGCCCGACACTCCTCCAGCGACAGGTCGTTCTGGAACTCCACCAGTACTTTGGGGCCCTTGTGGATGTGGTGTAGCCCGTGGAAGGCCAGCTCGGTGCGGGGGAGCGACTTGAGATAGGCCACGAACTCGGGGTGCCGACCCAGCCGCATCGTTCCCACCGGGTGCAGCTCGGTGAGGTAGAGCTTGTCGCGCAGATACTGGTTCTTAGCCAGCATCTTCAGGGTGGGCACGGGCGAGGTCTCGCGCCAGTCGGCGGTCGTGAACAGAGTCACCCACAGTTGCGGATGGCGCTTGAGCAGCCAGTGCACCTGCCCCAGCGCGCCCGCGTCGAGGTCGCCACCGGCTTCATACAGATCGCTGCTCTTGCCGGGGTGGATGTCGTCGATGGTGAAGCACACCGCCGCCTTTTTGCCCTGAGGAAGCCAGTCGCGCAAGATGTCCAGGCTTTCGTCCGGGCAGGGGAATTTGCCTGCGCGCGTTCGAACTTGAGCCGGCATGGCCCGGTCCAGAAAGATGAAGAAGAAGCGGAGCACTCACTGGGTTCCACCCGGAACGATTACCGCTGACCCCAATGCCCCCAAGCCGGTCATCGACCTGATGGCCTTCAGCGCCGGCCACCTGGTGGAGCAGAAGCTGGAGAACGTGTCCTGGGTAGAGGCCAACAAGGATAAGTATCCCATCATCTGGATCAACGTGGACGGGCTGGGTGACGCCCAGGTGGTGGCCGAGCTCGGACGCATTTACGGCCTGCATCGACTGGCCCTTGAGGACGTGGTCAACGTGCACCAGCGGGCCAAGGTGGACCTCTACGACGGCTACTACTTCGTGGTGCTGCGCATGCTCCACCAGATGGAAGGTCGCATCGAGACCGAGCAGATCAGCATCTTTCTGGGCGATCACTTCGTGCTCACCTTCCAGGAAGGCATTCCCGGCGACTGCCTCGAGCCGGTGCGCGAGCGCATTCGCAAGGAGTCCACCAGGCTGCGCGGTGGCTCGAGCGACTTTCTCGCCTACCACCTGATCGACGCGGTGATCGACAGCTACTTCCCCGTGCTCGAGCGCATGGGCGAGCAGCTCGAAGACCTGGAGAACGAGGTGCTGCTCAGGCCCGAACGCAGTATCGTGCGGCGCATCCACGACATCAAGCGCGACCTCCTGATCATACGCCGGGCCGTGTGGCCTCTGCGCGAGGCCATCAATCCCCTGTTCCGCGAGGACGTCCCCCTCATCTCGGCCGAGACCCGGGTCTTTTTGCGTGACTGCTACGACCACTGCGTGCAGGTCATCGACCTGGTGGAGACGTACCGCGAGCTCGGGTCGAGCTTGATGGACGTCTACTTGAGCAGCATCTCCAACCGCATGAACGAGGTGATGAAGGTGCTGACCATCATCACCACCATCTTCGTGCCGCTCACCTTCGTGGCTGGCATCTACGGCATGAACTTCAACACCGAGAAGTCCCCCTTCAACATGCCCGAGTTGAACTTCTACTACGGCTATCCTCTCTGCATCCTCGTGATGCTGGTGCTGGCGGTCATCGAGCTGTGGTTCTTCTACAAGAAGGGCTGGATCTTCGCCGCTCCTGACCTGGACGCCGAGGCCCTGGGGGTGGCTCACGCCGGGCCCAACGAGCTGGCGGCGCCGCCCACCCCCCACCACCAGTGAGCAAGCCCTCTCTGAGCCTGGCGGTGCAGGTGGCCTGGGGGGCTGCCTCCTACGAGGCCGAGCAGTTGCGCCACGAGTTTCTCGAGCCCGAGCACCTTTGGGTCGGCATCTGCAGCCTGAGCAAGGTGGTCGAGCAGCAGCCCGAGCTGTTTACTGCCGAAGAGCGTGCCGAGCTACGCCAGGGGGCCGAGCTGGTGGCCGGCGAGCTGGCCGGGCTGGGGCTGACGCCGGATGGCCTGCGGCGCACCCTGAGGCGCCAGCTGACGCCTGGCCAGAGCCACCACAGCGGTCATCGCAGCCCGCGCTCACGTGAGGTCTTTGAGCAAGCAGAGTTTTTGGCCCGAGGAGAGGCGATGCAGGTGCGCCACCTGCTCACTGCTCTGATCAGCAAACCCTGTCCCGCCTTCGACCGGGCTCGCGCACCGGCTGACAGCCTCATGTCCACGGCCGTCGATCACCCCCTTCCCACAGAGCCCCCGAAGAAAGATTCCTTTGAGCCGTATCGCCCTCAGGAGAACATCCCCACCCGCTCGATGCGGGTGCCGGGCAAGCAGACCATCGCCCGCGACCTGAAGCAGTTCTTCGAGGAGGAGGAGAAGCGACGCCAGGCCGTCCACGAGGCGCCCGTGCCCGCGGCGAGCGACAAGCAGGGCGGCAAGAGCATCCTCCAGCGGTTGGGCCGCGACCTGACCATGCTGGCCCGTCAGGGCAAGCTGGGACCGTTCGTGGGACGAGCGCGTGAGCTGAAGCTGGTGGTCGAATGCCTGATGCGCCAGGGCAAGAACAACCCCGTGCTGGTTGGCGAGCCAGGAGTGGGCAAGACGGCGGTGGTGGAGGCGCTGGCGGTTGAGATTGTGCGGGCCGGTGCCGAGCATCCCCTCAGCGGTAAGCGCGTGGTGGAGATCTCCATGGGCCAGCTGGTGGCCGGCACCACCTACCGGGGCGAGTTCGAGGAGAACATCAGCCAGCTGATCAAAGAAGCCTCCAACCCCAGCGTCATCCTGTTCATCGACGAGCTGCACACCCTGATCGGCTCGGGCTCGCACAAAGGCAGCCCCCAGGATGGGGCCGACCTGCTCAAGCCGGCTCTGGCTCGAGGTACCTTACGTCTGATCGGCGCCACCACGGTGCAGGAGTACGAGCAGTTCATCCAGACCGACCCCGCTCTGGAGCGCCGTCTGGATAAGGTGACCGTGGAGGAGCCCCTTCCCGCCGAGGCCCTGGCCATGGTCCAGGGGTTGGTTGGCAAGCTGGCCGCCCACCACCAGCTGGAGTACCTGCCCGAGGCACTGGAGGCGGCCGTGGACCTCTCGGTGCAGTTCGTCAAGAATCGCCGCCTGCCCGACAAAGCCATCGATCTCTTGGACCGCTCCGGGGCTCGGGCCCGGGCCGAGCGGCGGCCGGTGGTGGATCGGCGGGTGGTGGCCGAAACCCTGGCCAGCGTCCAGAACCTCCCCCTGGAGCTGATCCTGAGCGACAGCGCCGATTCGCGCATGCTCACCCTGGAGGTGGCCCTCAAAGAGCGCCTGGTGGGCCAGGAGGAGGCCGTCGAGAAGATGTGCCAGCGCCTGGCCCTGGTCCAGGCCGGGCTGATCGAGCGCCGCGGGCCGCTGGGCGTCTTCCTGTTGATCGGCCCGCCCGGCGTGGGCAAAACCGAGATCGCCCGCACCACCGCCGAGCACCTCTTCGGCACCGCGGAGGCGCTGGTGCGGCTGGACATGTCTGAATACCAGGAGCCCCACAGCGTCTCGCGATTGGTGGGCTCTCCCCCGGGCTACGTGGGTCACGACGAGCCCTCGCCCTTCTTCACCCGGCTGGTGGCCCGTCCCCACGCGGTGGTGCTGCTCGACGAGGTCGAGAAGGCCCACGCTCGCGTCTTCGACCTGTTCTTGCAGGTCTTCGACGAGGGTCGCCTCACCAACGCCCGGGGCCAGACGGTGGACCTGCGCCAGGCCATCTTCCTGCTCACCTCCAACCTGGTGGGGCGGGGCCAGCGTTCGCTGGGGCTGCGCCAGAAAAAAGACGATCGGCCCGCCCCCCCGCCCGAGCTTACCGAGCACTTCCGCCGCGAGCTGCTCGACCGGATCGACGAGGTGATCACTTTGCGCCCGCTCGAGCAGACCGACGCCGAGACGCTGATCCGCCGGTTGCTTGTCGATCTGGAGAAGGACCTCGATCGGCGCTATGGGGTGCGCCTGCGCGTCATGCCCGAGGTCGTGGCCCGGGTGGCCCGCGAGGGACTCGACCCGGAGACCGGCGGGGTGCGCGGTCTGCGCCGCGGCTACGAGATCTCGCTGCTGGTGCCGCTCAGCAAGCGGGCCCTGGCTGGCGATCTAAAGAAGGGCGACGTGCTGAAAGTGTCCGAGGGAGAAGGGGGGCTCGAGTTCCGGGTCGTCTCCCGTCTCAAGGACGAGGAGCCGCCTGCCCCTCTAGCTTGAGCGTCTTGACGGCCTTGAGGAACGGGTCCACCAGGCTGGGATCGAAATGGGTACCGCGCCCCTCGGCGATTATCTTGCACACCTTCTCCATGGGCATCCCGGCCCGGTAGGGTCGGTCGGCGAAGAGGGCGTCGAAGACGTCGGCCAGGGCGATGATGCGAGCTCCGATGGGGATCTCTTCGCCCTTCAGGCCGTCCGGGTAGCCCTTGCCGTCCCAGCGCTCGTGGTGTCCGCGCACGATGGGGCAGAGGGGCCGGAAGTAGAGGAACGGCCACAGGATCTCCTCGGAGTAGACCGGGTGCATCTTCATGACCGCGAACTCTTCCTGGGTCAGGGCTCCGGGTTTGTAGAGGATCTCGTGGGGCACCTTTAGCTTGCCGAGATCGTGCAGCAGGCCCGCTTTGTGCAGGTCCTGGCCGGTCAGGAAGTTGGTCACGCGCTGCCCGTAATTCTTGGGCGAGCGCTCGATCATCAGATCCACCTCACCGATGTCCTTGAGCAGCGCTGACAGGCCGATCTGGCGCAGCGTCTCGCGGTCGGTCATGCCCAGCTCACGGCAGAGCGCAATGGAGAGCTTCATCACCCGCACGGAATGCTGATGAGTGAACTCGCCGCCCAGGGCCAGCAGTCCCAGCAGGTAGTTGAGGATCTCTTCCTCGGAAAGCTGGCGGCGCTTTTCTTTCGCCTTGCGCAGAAGGGTGGCGGCGTAGCTCGAGATGAAGCGGGTGGCCCGGGAGTAGAAATGGGCCATCATCCTCGAGTCGAGCCAGGGCACCAGCTGGGCGAAGAAGTGAGGCAGCGGGAAGCCGCTCTCGACGCTGGGAGCTCGCTTGCCGAGGTCGAGCTGCCAGGGGGTCTTGCGGAAGCGGCCCCAGACGGCTACCCCGACCAGGGGGGCGTTGAGGGCCGGGGTGACCATCCAGAAGAACGTGCGACCAGGCGAGCATACCCAGGGGAGGGGCTGGGGACGCTGCGCGACGATGCCGCTCAGCCAGCCGCGCTCCACCTCGGCCACCTCCAGCGGAGCCGATGACTGGGGGACGGGCTCGGGTTGGATGGGGGGAGCCTTGCGGGCCCGGGCTCGCTGCAGGCGTGTGGCCGGGTCGACGCTGAGGTCGCGCAGGCCCACCCCGGTGGGGTCGTCCAGGCGCAGATCGTGGCCCAGCGCGCCCGGATGAAAGCCCAGCGCGGCCAGCTCGTCAGGCGGCTCGAGGGGGCGCTCGTCGTGACGAGGAGCCAGTCCCAGGCCGGTGCGGTGGCTATCCCCAGTGGTGGGGAGGCCGGCGTTCATGGCCTTCCAGGCCTGCTCGGCGGTCAGGCCCGAGCGCAAGCAGAGGGCCACCGCCCGACGGGTCTGGTCCGGGGTCAGGCCGGACTGCTCGGGAGCCAATCCCAACTGCACGGCCTGACGGGCTTCCAGGGCCGAGAAGCGGTGCTCGGTGATCAGCGCAGTGACGCGGCGAGCCTGCAGGGGAGCAAGCCCGGCGGTGGCAGCCAGCAGGTATTCGGCGTCTCCCGACCTGGCACTCTGGGCAGGATCGCTAGCAAGGCCATCGAGTGGGGGTCGGTCCCTCTCGAGGTTAGCCCGGTCGAGGCCGTCGAGTGTGAGAGGTCGGTCCCCGGAGCCGGTCCCGAGCTCGGCCAGGTCCATTCCGTCCCCGGCGGTCAGGCCGTCTATCCCGGGCAGCGGGGCATCGCTTGAGAGTCTGGCCGGCTCGCTGAGCAGGGCCAGCTCGGCCTCAGACCCCGGCTCGCCGTCCTCATCCTCATCCTCCTCGGCGTCGGTGGCCTCCTCGACGGCCTCCTGCCCCTCCTGGCGCTCCTCTTCCTGGCGGCGTTGCTTCTCTTGCTCCTCGCCGTTCTGGCCGCCCTCGCGGCGGCCCTCTCGATCCTCCGTCTGCTCGAGCTGACCGAGACGAAGCTCGAAGCGGCGCAGCTCGGCCTCGCGGTAGGCGGTCACCTGTAGCCCGAAGATGGGCTCCTCGGCTTCGCCGCTCTCGGGCTCGGGAGCGTAGGCGTGCATCTGGGGCGGCCGCGGGGTCGATTTGTAGAACGGCGCGGACTGTTGCTGCTGGCGAGCCTCCTGAGCCAGCTCGGTCAGCGTGGCCCGGCGGGGCTCGAGCCCGATGGCCTGCACGGCCTCGACGGGGGCGGCGGCAGAGGAGTTGGGGCGGGGGCCCTCTCGTGGAGGAGCGCCCTGAGCAGCGGACTCCTCCCAGCTCTTGTTGGAGCGGTTCGGCGAGGCCAGCTCGGTTTGCCGGTCAGGCTCGCTGCGCCGCCTGGCGGGCTCCTGGCGGGCGATGGTCGGTCGAACGCTCTCAACTCCTGGTTCGACCGGCCTGGCTTCCGGTTCAGGCGCCCTGGGTGCCCTTGCTTGCACCTGTTTGGGAGCGGGCTCGAGTGGCAGGACCTCGCGCACGGACTGGGGACGCGCTTCCGAGAGGGCTTCGCGCACCGGCTCGGGGCGGAGGACCTCGCGCACGGGCTGGGGACGCGCTTCCTGGAGAGCTTCGCGCACCGGCTCGGGGCGGAGAGCTTCGCGCACGGACTGGGGACGCGCTTCCGAGAGGGCTTCGCGCACCGGCTCGGGGCGGAGGACCTCGCGCACGGGCTGGGGACGCGCTTCCGGGAGAGCTTCGCGCACCGGCTCGGGGCGGAGAGCTTCGCGCACGGGCTGGGGAAGCGCTTCCGGGAGAGCTTCGCGCACCGGCTCGGGGCGGAGAGCTTCGCGCACGGGCTGGGGACGCGCTTCCGGGAGAGCTTCGCGCACCGGCTCGGGGCGGAGGACCTCGCGCACGGGCTGGGGACGCGCTTCCTGGAGAGCTTCGCGCACCGGCTCGGGGCGGAGGACCTCGCGCACGGGCTGGGGACGTGCTTCCGGGAGAGCTTCGCGCACCGGCTCGGGGCGGAGAGCTTCGCGCATGGGCTGGGGACGCGCTTCCTGGAGAGCTTCGCGCACCGGCTCGGGGCGGAGAGCTTCGCGCACGGGCTGGGGACGCGCTTCCGGGAGAGCTTCGCGCACCGGCTCGGGGCGGAGAGCTTCGCGCACGGGCTGGGGACGCGCTTCCGGGAGAGCTTCGCGCACCTGCTGAGGGATGGGCTCGGGCGGCGGGGCCGGGGGTGAGGTCCTGGTCGAGGGAGCCTCGGGCGGGCGCGGGGCCTCGACCACCGAGGGGCCCGGCTCTAGCTTGGCCGGACGAGGCCTGGGGGCCTCGGCGGGACCGGGCGCAGGTCGTGCGGCCGGAAGGCCGGACTTGTTCTCGGTACGGGTCGTCAGTTGCTCGGCTTCTTTGAGTCCTCCGGTCAGGCGCTGGCCCAGAGCCTCCTCTCGCGGGGGCGCGGGAGCGGACTGGCGTGCGGGGCGGACCTCCTCACGCTTTTGCCCGCCGACCTGGCCGGTAGAGGGAGTCGGAGCCGGCTCAGGCCGAGGAGCGGACTCGCGCCCGACCTGACCGCTGGTCGCCGACTCTCGGAGACGGCTCTCCTCGCGCTTCTGGCCGCCCACCTGACCGGAGGGCGTTGGCGCCAGCTCGGGCCGAGGAGCGGACTCGCGCTTCTGGCCGCCCACCTGACCGGAGGGCGTTGGCGCCGGCTCGGGCCGAGGAGCAGACTCGCGCTTCTGGCCCCCGATCTGGCCGGTAGGTGGGGTAGGTGCCTGCTCGGGTCGGGCCAACTCGCGCTTCTCACCGCCCACCTGACCACCGGTCTCGGCGCGGCGCGGCTCCTCACGCTTTGGACCTCCTCCGGTGGAAGAGCGCTCCTGCGGCTTGGACTCGCCCCCCACACGCCCTGTCGAGAGCTGCTGAACGGCCTCGCGCACCAGACCAGTGCTCGGGGCTGATGCCGGCTCGGGACGAGGGGCGCTTTCTCGGGGGCGGCTGTCCTCGCGCTTCTGCCCGCTCACCTGGCCGGAGGGCGTGGGAGTTGGCGCCGGC
>JAANMT010000712.1_pt1 | contig 35979 bp, 28 predicted proteins | sample 7279711 | NCBI WGS metagenome assembly JAANMT01 (sample SAMN14094538, study PRJNA606508) | bioreactor metagenome | isolation source: A lab-scale SPAN reactor treating ammonium-rich wastewater day 1 | place: Ireland: Galway | collected 2017-01-16 | reverse complement strand
AGGTCGGCAAGGTGGGAGGCCGAGACGGCAAAGGGGTGAAGCGTGCCGGCATTCGAGGCGGAGCGGGCGAACCAGACCGAGGGATCTTCGCCCCAGATCATCAGGCGCCCGGCGCTGAACCCGGCGTGCAGTACTGTGCACCCGACCGTCGCATGTGTGTCGTGCAACCTACGACTCTCCCCCGAGACCATCCTGACTCGGTCCTGACTCGATCCTGTGTCCAAAGCAATGAGGGCGCAGGGACTCGAACCCTGAACCTCCGGATTAAAAGTCCGCTGCTCTACCGATTGAGCTACGCCCTCGCGAACCGGTGTGTGCGAACCCGATCGTAGTCACCCACCCGCCGCCGAAACGGCCTGACGTGCGATTTCGAGCAGCAGATCGCTGTTTCGCTGGCTCGCGCCCTGGTGCTCGGCGACGCAGGCGATGCCCCGGGCAGCGAGGGCGGCGCGGCGGTCGGGGTCGGCGATGAGATCGGCCAGAACGCCCGGCAGGGTGGGGGCGTCGGCGCGAACCAGGGCCCCCGCTGCTTCGAGCGCGGCAGCGATCGAGGCGAAGTTGTCCATTGAAGGCCCGGCGATGGTGGGTTTGCCGAGGGCGACCGGCTCGGTCGGGTCCGAGCCTCGCAGCGGCGTCAACGTGCGTCCGATGACGACCAGGTCGGCCAGTTCGTAGGCGGCCGACAGTTCGCCGATGGTGTCGAGCAGGAAGCGGTTGCTGCCGGGCGGGGCGATGTGCCCGGTTGAGCGACGCACGCACCCGGGCAGGGCGGCGGCGGCTTGGTCGAAGCGCTCGGGCTTGCGCGGGGCGCAGAGCAGTTGCACTCCGGGCGGACAGGCAGCGTGGAGGAGGGCTTCTTCGCCCTCGGCGGTGCTGCCAGCGACGATGAGCGCTCGGGCGGGGTCAAGGCCCATCTCGCGGGCGATGGTGCGGGCCTTTTCGCCTGGGCCGCAGCCGGCCCGCGAAAGATCGACCGCGTCCCACTTCATCGAGCCGGTGACGATGCACGATTCGGCGGCCGCCCCCATGGCGATGAAGCGGGCGCGGTAGTCGTCGTCCTGCACCATCGCCGAGTCGAGCGCGGCAAAGGTCGAGCGGAGGAACGGACGGATGCGCCGATAGCCTCGGAAGGAGCGTGCGCTGAGGCGGCCGTTGATGACGCAGACGGGGATGCGGCGCGTGCGGCAGGCGGCGACGAAGTTGGGCCAGACTTCGAGTTCGACCAGCGCGACGACATCGGGCCGGACGGCGTCGAGAAAGCGGCGGACGGCCCAGGAAGCGTCGAGCGGGTAGCGGACGACCTCGCAGGTCTGGCCGTAGAGGGCCTGAGCGCGGGCCAGGCCGGTGTCGGTCGAGGCCGAGACGATGACCTGGGCGTGGGGCGAAAGCAGGCCGACGAGCGTGCGGATGGCACTGGTCTCGCCGACGCTGACGGTGTGGAGGAGGATGCGCGGCGTGTGGCCGGGGGCGGGGGCGGGTTGAAGGCCGGAATTGACGGCGGGGGCGAGTGCGGAAGCGGGGTTGGGCGGGGGCGGGGGCGGGGTCTTGAGCATGCCCGCGACATGGCCGAAGCGCTGGTCCCAGCCGCTGCGGGCCTTGCGTGCCCACGCGGGTGCGGTCACGAGAGCGACGAGGGCGTAGACGAGGTCAAGATGATTCACAGTGAAGGACCGGGCAGGTGTTGCGTGATGTGCCGGGGTGTGGCGGGGTGTGGCGTGGTGTGGCGGGGCAGCGGGCAATAGGCAGGCCGGGACTCGAACCCGGGACCTCTCGCGTGTAAAGCGAGCGCTCTAGCCAACTGAGCTACCCGCCCGATGGCCAGAGTGTATGCGATCGGGGCGGAGGCGGGGGCGGGCGGGGGGTTGCCAGTCATGACGGGGCGGGTTCCAGTCAGGACTCGGAGAGCCCCAGTCACGACTTGGAGGGTTCCAGTCAGGACTCGGAGAGCCCCAGTCACGACTTGGAGGGTTCCAGTCACGACTTGAGGAGCGCCAGTCACGACTTGGAAGGCTCCAGTCATGACTGGAGGAGTTCCATTCGCCCACTGGCTGTCCACAATTCGGCCCTGGCGCGGCCAGGAACGCGGTTGAGCACGTCAGGATGCCATCGGATCGGGTCGCTGTGCGACTGGATGCCCGAACACCGTCAGGCATGTCTCCGGTCTCTACAGTTCTGAGCGGTCGGTATGCCTTTGGTCGGGTGCCTCCGGTCCGCGGCTCTGAGCGGTCGGTGTGCCTTGATGACCGGCCGCCGCCACAATTCGCCCCGGCGGGGCGAAGGCCAGAAGGCAACGGACATCACCCGGCCTCCGAGTGGCTCGGCTCTGATCGTGGCCATGCAAAGCCATGGCCACGGCACCCGGCTGCTGCTCCGCGATCACTCGCCATGTTTCACTGTCTCCTGTCCGTGCGCACACGTTCTATTCGGCGTCAGTCTACCAAGAGTGCCCCCGCTCCGCAATGCCCGCGTGAGGATCTGGCGGGTCGGATCCAGTCGTGTGGGGTGGAGCGTTCGACGGCCTGCCATGGGAGCGTGACGGGGCCATTGAAGGTCAGTTCGGTCACGTTGCCAGGGCTGCGGCGGGTGGCGCCGACCGCCAAGGAAGGAACGTTGGCGTCAGGGTCGAGCTACGGCCCAAGCCCATCCGCTTTGATCAAGTTCGTCCCAGGTGACGAAGTACTCTGGGTTTCGGAAGAGCGGGCGGTTGCCGGGGTACTCGGGCCATGGGCGCTGGCAGGCTGGGCATGTGTCGGAGTCTTCGGCGCGTCGGGTGAGATCGGCGTGATCAAGGTAGAAGGTACCGACTTCGTATTCGAGGAGAAAAACTTGGCCGCAGCGAGGGCACTTCTGGAAGGTGAAGTCTTCATCGCCCAGGTTGCGGCCGCCGCGGCGGAAGATCTCGTCGTAGTTGATGGCTGACTCAGGAACGAACTGGGGGCCTTCGTCGTCGGGTCGGTATGAAGGGCCGGGCGACATGAGGCGAGAGTTCCCAAGGGCATTTGTGTGCCAGACGGTTGATGGAGGCGGGACGGGCTAGAACAGTACGCCGCATGGAACCACGTGGGCAATCGAGCTTGGGCGGGTGGCACGGGTGGCATCGTTCGACAAAAAAGAACCGACACCGCCGAGGCGATGCCGGTCTTGTGTCATGTCAGGGGCAGCGTCACGGGCAGCCAGCGCTGAACTGGGCGAGGAAGGCCTGCACGTCGAAGAAGTCGAGAATCGTGTCGCCGTTGAAGTCGGCGGGGCAGGGATTGGGCGTGAAGGTCGCGACCTGGAACTCGTAGGCACCGATGTCGATCACAGGGCCCGAGAGGGAAAAGCCGGTGTTGAGGACATCGGGATTGTCGACGACGCGCGGCAGGCCATCGAGGTCGGCAAACGGGCCGAAGTACAGGTTGGTGTCGCCGGCGTCGATGGCGGGAGAAGTTTCGGAGAGGCGGTAATCGCCGTTGGCCGCGTCGACGAACTCGGGATTGATGACCTGGTTGAACCCGCTGCCGGGAGCACCTGTGAAGGCCTGCTGGAGGATGCAGCGACGGACGACTTCGGGCGTGGTGGCGGCGAAGAGGCCATTGGCGGTGTTGTAGGTGTTGCCCCAGAGGATGCAGTTGTCGACGATGACCGCGCCGGCAGCCGCGGCGCCACCGACGATGTAACTGCCGGCCGCGACGTTGTTGACGATGGTGAGATTGGTCAGGGTTGTGGGCTTGCTGGTGTAGATGGCGGCATCGTTGACAGCGACGGTGTTGGCGTCGAAGAGGGTGTTGCGGATGCGCGGGGCGTTGGCGCCTGCGACGGGACTGGCATAGAAGCCGCCGCCGTAGCGTGCGTTGTTGGCGCGGAAGATGGATTCGTCGATGGTGGTGGCCGCGTTGTTGCCGCTGACCCAGATCGCGCCGCCCAGGCCGTTGCGGTTGCCGGTGAAGGTGCAGCGTGTGATGGTGATCGCTGCGTTGTCGGCGGAGATTCCGCCGCCCAGACCGCCGTCGACGAGCGTGGTGGCGAGCGGAATGCCATTGCCAGTGAAGGTGGAGTCGATGATGCGATGCGTGCCTTGTGTGATGAAGATGCCGCCGCCGTCGCCGAGGTTGGACGTGAGGGTGTTATTGATGAAGTGGGTGCGCTCGATGGTAAGGTTTGAACTTGCAGAGTAGAGGCCCGCGCCGTTGCCGTCGGATGCGGGCAGGACATTGTCGCGAATGATGCAGTCGCGGATGGTGATGTTGCCAGCCGAGGCAATACGGATGCCGGCTCCGGAAGAACCGGCGGAGGTGGTGCCGCGACCGTTGCGGATGGTGAGACCTTCAATCGTGGTGCCGCTGGCGCCTGCTCCGGTGATCTGAAGGACGATGTCGAGGTTGACGGCATCGATGACGACGTCTTCGGGATTGCCGGTTGAGCCGCGGAGGGTGATGGCTTTGTTGTTGATGATGAGGCCCGGTGCGATGAGGTAGGGTGAGCCGCTGGGGCTGATGACGATCTCGTCGCCACTGGTGGCGACGGCGATGGCGACCGAGAGGGGCAGATCGCCGGGGACGTTGATGATGTCGGCATTGGCTGCGGCGCCAGCGATGGCGGCGAGGAAGAATGCCGGGAACGCGAATCGACTGCGAAGGGACATGGGAAAACTCCTGTGAGTGGTGTGTCGTGTCTGATGCGGCGGTACATCCCGCCACACCAGACAGGCGATGTCGGCGCGGTGCGCGCCCGATCGCGGGTGAAGATTTTTTTTCTTGAGAAGATCGGGAGTCGGGTCGGGCGCGCAGGGGCCGGGCAACGCCCAAAGAGGGTGGCGGGCGGCGAGCGCCGGCTACGGAGGGCGATAGGATGAAGTATGACTCCGGCGCAGCCGAGACGAGCGAGGCGAAGTTGAAACAGCAGGAAGCGACCAGGTTGCTTCGGCTCGCGTCGTCTGGAGAAATCGTGGCGGCGGCGGAGTTGCTGCCGATGGTGTACGCCGAGTTGCGGGCATTGGCGGCGGCGATGTTCCGCGAGGAGCGCCGCGAGCACACGCTGCAGCCGACGGCGCTGGTGCATGAGGCGTATGTGAGGCTGGTGGATCAATCGGCGATCGAGTGGAAGAGCCGCAATCAGTTTTTCGTGATCGCGGCCAAGGCGATGCGCAATATTCTGGTCGATCATGCGCGCACGCGCGGGCGTCTCAAGCGCGGGGGTGGGTGGGAGGAAGTGACGCTTGCGGCGGTGGAGGCCGAGGCGGGTGCGGGAGGGACTCCTGCGGTCGATCTGATGGCGCTCGATGAAGCGCTCGATCGGCTCGCGCGGCTTGATGAGCGCAAGGCGAGGCTGGTGGAGTTGCGGTACTTTGCGGGCCTGAGCGAGGCCGACGCGGCGGCGCTCCTTGGGATTTCGCGAAGCACGGCTTCTGAAGAGTGGCGCATGGCGCGTGCGTGGCTGCACAAGCAGATGCGAGGCGATCAGCCATGAAGGGTGCGGATCGGTTTCGCCGGGTCGAAGAGGTGTTTCGCGAGGCGGCGCGCGTGCAGGGCGCGCAGCGCAAGGCGGTGCTGGAGCGCGCGTGCGCGGGCGATGAGACGCTGCGGGCCGAGGTCGAGGCGCTGCTGCGCGAAGACGCCGCGACGGCCGGGGCGCTCGACGCGGCACTGGGCGGCGGGGTCGATCTGGAGCTGGTGGCGCACAACTTTGGCGAACGGGCGCTGCCCGAGCGGATCGGGCAGTACCGGATCGTGCGGCGCATCGGGCGTGGCGGGATGGGGGTTGTGTATGAGGCCGAACAGGAGATGCCCAGGCGCACCGTCGCGCTCAAGGTGATGAACCCGCATGTGAGTTCGACGAGCGTGGCCCAGAGGCTGGTGCATGAGGCAAACCTGCTGGCGCGGCTGCAGCACCCGGGGATTGCGCAGGTGTTTGAGGCCGGGGTCTTTGATGATGGTGCAGGGCCGCAGCCTTACTTTGCGATGGAGTACATCGTGGGCCAGGCGCTGGATCGGTTTGCGGCCGAGCGCAGGCTGGATGTGCGCGCGCGGCTCGAGCTGGTGGCCAAGGTGTGCGATGCGGTGCATCATGCGCACCAGCGCGGGATTGTGCATCGGGATCTGAAGCCGGCCAACGTGCTGGTGGACGAAAGCGGGCAGCCCAAGGTGCTGGACTTTGGTGTGGCGAGGCTGACGGATGTTGATGTGCTGGTGACGACGATGCACACGCATGTCGGGCAGTTGGTGGGCACGGTGCCGTACATGAGCCCCGAGCAGGCATCGGGCGATCCGGGGCAGATTGATGCCAGGAGCGATGTGTACGGGCTGGGGGTGGTGCTCTATGAGGTGCTGGCCGGGCGGCTGCCGTATGACGTTTCGGGGCGCGGGCTGCACGAAGCGATCAGGGTGATTCGGGAGACCGAGCCGACGCGGCTGTCAAGCACAAGCCGGGCGCTGGCGGGCGACGTGGACACGATCGTGCGCAAGGCGCTCGAGAAGCGAAAGGAGGATCGCTATCAGTCGGCCGAGGCGATGGCGAGTGATCTGAGGCGGTTTCTCGCGGAGCAGCCGATCATGGCGCGCCCGCCGAGTGCGGCGTATGAGTTGCGCAAATTTGCGCGGCGCAATCGCGGGCTGGTCGCGGGTGTGCTTGGCGTGATGGCGGCGTTGATTGTGGGCATGGCGGCGACAGCGTGGCAGGCGGTGGTCGCGACACAGGCGCGCGATGAACTCAGCAAGGAGCGCGACACTCTGGTCGCGGTGAACGCATTTCTCAATGACGATCTGCTGGCATCGGCCGATCCCAAGCGACTGATCGGCGAGGGAAATATCACGCTGCTCGACGCGATCGCAGAGGCAACGACCGGGATCGAGACGCGATTTGCCGACAGTCCGCAAGCCGAAGGAATCATCAGACAAACGATCGGCCTTGCGTATCTGAATCGTGATCGCGTGCCCGAAGCTCTGCCGCACCTCGAGCGGTCGCTGGCACTGGCGCGTGCGACCCGCGCGCCAGCCAATGTGCTCGTCGATCGGCTGCACACGCTGGGCATGGCCCTCTACGACAACGACGATCTGGCCAGCGCGATCACGGTGCTTGATGAAGCGGTGGCGATCATCGAGAAGAACCCGAGAAAGATCGAAGCAGGCCAGATCGTGGCGGCGTACGGGCAGCGCTCGCACGCCAGGGCATGGCTCAACGATCGCACAGGTTCGATGGCCGATCTTGAGAAGTCGATCGAGGTCGCGCGGCGCGAACTGGGTGAGTCGATGGAACTGGCTGCGGGATTGTCTTCGCTGGCGTATATGCGCATGCATGGAGGCGACCAGGATGACGCCGTTGACCTAGCCAGGGAAAGCGTCGAGGTGTATGCGCGGACCGCGGGCGCCGAGCATCCCGACGCGATGGTCGCCAGGAACAACCTCGGGCAGATTCTGGCGCTCGCGGGGCAGATGGAGGAAGCCGAGGATGTGTTCAATCGGGTGCTTGAAGCCAGGCAGCGCACGCTCGGCATGCAGCACACGGATGTGTTTCTGACGCAGGCCTCACTGGCGAGGATCTATGGAGACACGGGGCGAGAAGCGCAAGGGCTGGCGCTGGGCACGGAGGCGTATGAGAACTTTGTCGAGATCTATGGGGCCGAACATCGCTACGCCAGACGGATCGCCCAGTGGACCGCTGTGATTGCGGAAAAGTTGGGGCATCATGAGGAAGCGGCCACGTGGCGGGAAAGGGCGCAGTAGTTCGCCGAGGGTGTGGTCGGGGGCGGCGTGGCACCGAAGTCCTCTGCCCGAAGTCCACTGAAGGCTCAAAGGCACCGCTCGCTGCAGTCCCCGAAATCGTCTTGGACCTCGCTGCTCAGCGGCGGCGGCGCAGCGCGGTCAGACCGCCGAGCCCGAGCAGGGCCAGGCTGCCGGGGGTCGGAACGATGCCGTAGACCGCCACATCGTCGAGGGCCGGGCCGTAGACGCCGGTGTTGGTGCTCTGGAAGTGCAGGGTCGTGGCGGTCGCGATGGCCGTGAAGGTCCACTCGTGGTAGACCCAGCCCGGGTTGGCCTGGGTCGAGCCGGCGGCGATGTAGTCAAACTCGAAGTTGGCGCTCTGGCCCGCGGCGTGGACGGTCATGGTCTTGATGGTGGGCGCGCCGGCGAAGTTGGCGGCCATGGCGAAGCGGACGAGGTAGTCATGGCCCGCGACGGTGGTGAAGGTCTGGGCGATGCCGCCGGGGCTGGTGTTGTTGAGGTCGATGTTGCGGATGCCGTGTGCCGAGGCCCAGATGGTGCCCATGTAGTCGACGCCGCCGCCGGTGGTGACCCACCCGGTGATGGCGGTGCTGCCGCCGGGGAGCGGAGTCCAGCCGCCACCGGGGTTGAGGCCGTTGGACTCCTCGAACGAGCCGTTGACCAGGAGGTTGGTTCCGGCCAGGGCGGAGCCTGCGAGGGCGACGACGGCGAACAGGGCAGCGGTCTTCATGATCGTTTCTCTCCAGCGTGAACAGGGTCAGCCGATCGGGGCCCTTGGGCAGCCCTTGGGGAGCCAGTGGGCGGCCAGTGGGCGGGCGATCGGGGGTCGAAAGCGTCCGCAGCCGGAACGCAGGGCTGCGGGGCCGGAAAAATACCTGCTGTCCGCCGCGATGTCCACCCGTTCGGGTGGTTTTTCGCCGCAGGAGGGCACTTTCTGGTGCCGCAGAGGCGTTATCAGACAGAACGGGCCCCGGCAGCACGCACGAAAACCCGTGACCCAGCCCGAGGCCCGCGCGGCGGAGTGTGCGCTGGCGGCGGACCGCTGCACCCGGCCTTTGGTCGGGTGCCACCGATCCGCGGCTCTGAGCGGTCGAGTGGCTCGGCTCTGATCGTGGCCATGCAAAGCCATGGCCCCGGCACCCGGCATCGCGCTTCAAGAAACGAACCGACACCGCCGAGGCGATGTCGGTCTTGTGTCATGAGATGAGCAGCGGACCGCGCTGCTCAGCGGCGGCGGCGGGTTGCGACCAGAGCGCCCAGGCTGAGGAGAGCGGCTGCGCCGGGTGCCGGGACGAGGGCGATCTGGATGCCGTGCCACTGCTCGGGGTGCGGGTCGGTCCAACTGATGGAGGTCATGGTGCCAATGAACTGGATGACGCCGTAGCCCTCGGAGCCGTGGAGGACGTTGGAGGCGGCGGGGTTGAGGAAGCCGCTGCCGAAGAAGCCGGGGCCCTGGCTGAGGAGGTTGAAGTTCTGGTTGAAGGTCAGGACGGACAGGGCGCCCGGGGTGCCGAGGCTGCAGATCGCCATGATCGGGTTGGTGACGGCGGTGGAGAAGGTGATGGTGTAGAGGTTGGGGGTCCCGCCGACGAACTGGAGGATGTCGGAGGGGGGCGGGGCGTTCCAGACGGTGCTGCTGATGTAGGTGGCGGGCGGGGTCCAGTAGTTGGTGCCGCCGGCGGTCTGTGCGCCCCAGAGTTCGCCGGAGTAGGTGACGCCGACCGCACCGATGGTGCCCGAAGCCGAGCCGGAAAAGCCGGTGGTGGCGCTGGTCCAGTCGGCCCACTGGACGGTGGTGGCCGAGGCGGTCGAGGCGGCAGCAGCAAGGACGAGCAAGCGAAGAGACGAGGCGCGAGTGTTCACAGATGGACTCCTGAGAGAGGCGTGTGTGGGGTGCGGCCCGCGTTGGGCCTGTTCGCAGAGCCTCTGCGGCACGGGGCGGAATCTCTCAGGAGAGAGTCTGGAATTGTCAGCGGAGTTTGTCAGCGGGGTTCAGCGGGTGCGCTTGGAGGCGACCCAGGCGGCGAGGCGGGCTTGCGGCCAGGTGTTGACGCACTGATCGGGCCCGAGCAGGCCGCGGCGGGCGGTGAGGATGCCGTAGCGGAGGTTTTCGAACTCGTCGGGGGCATGGACATCGCAGTCGATGGCGATGAGGGCGCCGGCCTCGGCGGCGAGTCGCACGTGCGTGTCGCGCAGGTCGAGGCGCATCCAGTGGCAGTTGATCTCGAGGGCGACGTTGTGCTCGCGCGCGGCGGCGATGAGTTCGGGCATGGCCGGTTCGAGGCCCGCGCGGCGGTTGATGAGGCGACCCGTCGGGTGGCCGAGGATGTGCACGAGCGGGTGCTCGATCGCGCGCAGCAAGCGCGCGGTGGCCGTCGCGGTGTCCTGCGAGAGCGCGGCGTGCGGGCTGGCGACGACCAGATCCAGTTCGGCCAGCACGTCGTCGTCGTAGTCGAGCGAGCCGTCGGCGAGGATGTCCACTTCGCTGCCGCAGAGGATGGTGATGGCCGAGCCGAAGCGCTGGCGTGCGGCCTCGATCTGCGTGCGCTGCTCGCGCAGGCGCTCGACGCTCAGCCCGTTCGCCTGCGCGCTCGATCGGCTGTGGTCGGTGACGGCGATGGTGTGAAAGCCGCGCGCGATGGCGCGCTCGATGAGTTGATCGAGGCTCATGTGGCCATCGGAGGCGGTGGTGTGGGCGTGAAGTTCGGCCTTGATGTCGGGCAGATCGATCAGGGCGGGAGTGGCGGTCAGTTCGAGTTCGCCCATGTCTTCGCGGATCTCCGGCGGGAGGTACGGCAGGCCGAGGGCTTTGTAGACGTCCTCTTCGATCGCGCCGGCGACGGGCGGCACGCCTCGCTGGTGCGGCGGGGCGGGGTCGTCGTCGTTGGGATAGAGGCCGTATTCGTTGAGAGTGAGCCGCTGGCGCAGGGCGCGCTCGCGCAGGCGGACGTTGTGGTCCTTCGAGCCGGTGAAGTACATGAGCGCGGCGCCCCATGAGGCTTCGGGCACGAGGCGGAGGTCGATCTGGATCTGGCTGTCGGTTTCGTCTTTCCATCGGCCTCCATCGACGAAAAGGTGAGCGCGGGCGCTGGTCTTGCTGGCACCCTGGGCCAGAGTTTCGGTGATGGAGGGTTCGGCCAGGAAGTGGGCGCTGGCGGCGTCGGGGTCGCTGGCGACGGCGAGGATGTCGATGTCGCCGATGGTGTCGCGGCCGCGGCGCAGCGAACCGGCGAACGCGACGCGCGTGACGGCGGGGCAGGACTGCATGTGGGTGATGAAGCGTTCGGCGACGGGCATCGCCAGGCCCAGGCTCAGACGCTGGCTGCTGGTCTTCATGAACGCGATGGCGCTTTTGATCTTGTCGGCGGTCTTCTGTCCGGTGCGCGGGAGAGTGAGGAATGAGCCGTCGTCGAGGGCGCGTTCGAGGCCCGGCAGATCGGTGACGCCGAGTTGGTCCCAGAGGAGTTTGACGGTCTTGGGCCCGAGGCCGGGAATGTCGAGCAGCGCCACGAGCGAGGCGGGCACGCGCTTGGCCAGGTCGTCGTGTTCCCTGATGCTGCCGGTGGTGGCCAGTTCGGTGATTTTGGCGGCCATTTTCTTGCCAACGCCGGGAATGGCTTCGAGCGCGGCGTGGTCAGTAGCGATGTCTTCGAGTTCGGCCGGGTGCGATTCGAGCGCGCGGGCGGCGCGGGCGTGGGCGTTGACGCGAAAGGGATCTTCGCCGAGGAGCTCGAGCATCGCGGCGATGCGTTCAAAGAGCGTGGCGGCGTGCTGCTTGAGGCTCATGGGCGATGGTAGTCGGCGGCGTGCTCAGCCAAACTCGTCGACGATCTGCTTCTCGACTGCATCGACGACGGCGGCGCGCTCGGACTCGGGGACGATCAGGAGTGCTGCCAGCCAGCGGCGCGCCAGTTCGGGTGAAGCCGGACGCAGCAGTTCAGTCAGCATCCGGATGTGGTCTGCGGGAGACAGATCCGGCGATGCGGGTGGCTCGCTGGCGAGTCTGGACGATTGGGGAGTCGGCGTGGTCATCGCTGCTCAAGGGTACGTCTGCCGGCGGGGGCAAGTCAGCCGAGGGGGCAGAGGGGGCAGACGCGACACGCAGGCGGGTTTCGAGGGTCTGGCAGTAGGTTTCGAGGCGGGCGACGCGCTCGACAAGAGAAGTGAGCGTGTTGGCCATGGCCGCGTGCAGTTCGCTGGGGTTGGCATCGCGGAGGGCGGCGCTGCGCAGGTCTGAGGCGAACATCGGCCCGCGACCGGTCAGGAGCCAGTCGGCGTTGATGGCCATGCTGTGACACAGCGCCGCGAGAAAATCGACGGCGGGGGACTGGCCCTGCATGTAGCGTCGGACGGTTTCGGGGTGTGTGCCGGTGAGTTCGCCCAGGGCGCGGTAGGTGCGAGCACCGGCCACAGAACTGAGTCGATCGTGGAGGGAGGTGGTGGTCATGAGTATTCAGTGTATCGGCATGATTGGGAGCTGTGCGGAGGGCACCGGGGGATATCTCCGGGAGCCGAGTCGCATGGACCCACAGAATTGAGTGTGGACGCCCGGCCGCGGCGGGAACCGCACTCGAGATGTGGCGCGGTTCGACACAATGTTGTGGGCGAGGCGGACGAGAAATTAATACACCTGCGCGCAGGGACGCATGTTTCCGAGGAGGGGCTGTGCGGTTTTGCACCGCGAGGGCGGGTTGAGGCTGCAACGGGGAGGGTTCAGCCGACGTCGGCCAACCCGAGGCCGAGGCCATACTTCTTGACGAGGCGCTTGCGGAGCAGCGCGTCGGTGTCGCGGGCCAGCGTGGGTGAAGCCGCCACCCAGTCGCGGGCGTCGCGCTGCGCCAGGGCGAGCAGTTCAAGGTCGGTGGCCAGGTCCGCGACCTGCAGGGGCATGTCGCCCGACTGGCGGGCGCCGATGAGTTCGCCGGGGCCGCGGATCTGGAAGTCGCGTTCGGCCAGGACAAAGCCGTCGGCGGTCGAGCAGATCGCGTCGAGACGGGCCAGGGCGTCGGGAGTCCTGGGGTCGGCGATGAAGATGCAGTGTGCGGGCTTGTCGCCGCGACCGACGCGCCCGCGGAGTTGGTGGAGCTGGGCCAGGCCGAAGCGGTCGGCGTCTTCGATGATGATGATGGTGGCGTTGGGCACGTCCACGCCGACTTCGATCACAGTTGTGGCGACAAGCACATCGATGGCGCCGGCGCGGAAGCGCGACATGACGGCGTCGCGCTGGGCGCGGTTCATGCGGCCGTGCAGCGCCGCGATGCGGCGACCGGCCAGAGCCCCGGCAGCCAGGCGCCGCGCTACATCGTCGACACCAGCAGCGTGCTCGCCCTCGATCGAGGGCACGACGACGTAGCCCTGTTCGCTGAGGGCGATGTGCTCGGCCAAGAGGGTCTCGGCGTCTGCTCGCTGGGCGGTGCGCAGGAAGCGCGTGGTGATGGGCTGGCGGCCGGGGGGGAGGTCGTCGATGATCGAGAGGTCAAGATCGCCAAAGAGCGTCATGGCCACGGTGCGCGGGATGGGCGTTGCGGTCATCACGAGAACGTGCGGCGAGGAGGCGGCGTCTTCACCCTTGGCGCGCAGGGCGGCTCTCTGGTGCACGCCGAAGCGATGCTGCTCGTCGATGACGGCCACCGCGAGCGAGACGAACGCGACCGTGTCGGTGAGCAGAGCGTGGGTGCCGATGAGCAGGTCAACCTGGCCGCGTGCAAGGTCATCGAGCAGGGCGGCGCGCTCTGCGGGCGCGATGGAGCCGGTCAGAAGCGCGCAGCGCACGCGCGAGCCCTCGAGCATGGCCGTGATTGAAGCGTGATGCTGCTCGGCGAGGAGTTCGGTGGGAGCCATGAGGGCGGCCTGATGACCCGCGGCGACGGCGGCGAGCATGGCGTAGATGGCGACGAAGGTTTTGCCCGAACCGACATCGCCCTGGATGAGGCGGTTGGTCGGCATGGTGCGGGCCAGATCGACGCGCAGTTCGGCGACGACGCGCTCCTGACCGGGCGTGAGAGAAAGGTGCAGGCGCTGGCGGATGTGCTGATCGATGGCGGGCGTGATGTTCAGGGCGGGAGCGCGCAGGGTCGTGCGCAGGTGCTGCTTCTTGAGATGTACGGCCAGCTGAAGCATGAAGAGTTCGTCGTAGGCAAGCCGGCGGCGGGCCTCGGCGATGTCCTGCTCGCTCTGCGGGCGGTGCATCATGCGGTAAGCCTCGGCGAGCAACGGCAACTCGCGCTGTTTGCGATACGCGGGCGTGAAGTGATCTTCAATCTGCGCCACGGCCTGATCGAGGACGGGCTCGATGATGCGCTCGATCTGGCGCGAGGTGAGGCCCTCGGTGGCGGGGTAGATCGGGCGGAGGCGTTCGCGGCGCTGCGCGGGCTCGTGCTCGTCGAGGATTTCAAAGAGCGGGTGCGCCATCTGGACCATGCCGCTGCGGCGTGTGGGTTTGCCCTGCACCCAGAGGCGCGTACCGGGGAGGATGGTGTTGGTGAGGAACTGCTGATTGAACCAGATGAGATCGAGCCGGCCGGTGTCGTCGATGAGGACGGCTTCGAAGCGTCCCTTGGCGCCTCGGCCCGCCACGCGGGTGGCGGTGATCTGTCCTCGGGCGGAGGCCAGGACTCCGGTTTCAAGTTCGGCGATTGCCGATTCGGCGCGTTCGTGCTCGTAGCGGTGCGGGAGGTGAGCGATGAGCCTGCCGAGGTTGGTGATGCCGAGTAGGGCGAGGAGTTCGGCGCGCCTGGGTCCAACGCCGGGGAGGAACTGGACGCCATCAGTGAGAGATCGCTGGCCTTCAGATGGATCGGCGGCGTTCACGTCGGGAGTCCGAGCGGGTTGTTGTGAGGCGGCGTGTCGTCGCCCGGGGCGCGGCTGCGGGGGTTGGCCGATTCGGGGTCGAGTTCGCGGAGGTAGTCCCAGGTGTAGATGCCGGAGGTGTGGCCATCGGAAAATGTGATGCGGATGGCGTAGTTGCCGACGAGCTCGGCGTCGGTGGCGACAACAGCATCGCCGACGAAGCCCGAAGGGAGCACGGTGAGCGGATTGGCGTGCATGGTCTTGCGGAGTTCGCGCATGTCGGCCGAGGGGGACATGCGGCGGAGGTAGGCGATGGAGAAGTAGGATGAGGAGCCGTCATTCCAGAGGATGGACAGGCCCCGGTCTTTCTGGAGGTCGATGTGTTCTGGCGTGTGCGGGTTCATGGGTCGGATGGAAAAGAGGCGCTGCGGCGTGGACCGTCGCTAGCATAGCGTACGCCTCTTCGAAGAAAGACCCTGCATGAACCCGGTTGCTGCGGAACATCCTGCTGACGTGCTTGCCGATGCGATTGCGCGCTCGCCCGCGTGCGTGGGGATTGATCCGGATGTTGAGCGTCTGCCGCGGCAGGTGCGTGAGGGCTCGGCCGACCCTGTGGCACAGGTCAGGGAGTTCTGTCTTGGGGCGATTGACGCGGCGGCGGGGGCTGTGAGGATTGTCAAGCCGCAGTCGGCGTGCTTCGAGCGCTTCGGTTCGCGCGGGTTTGCGGTGCTCGAGGAGGTCTGCGGGCGTGCGCGCGAGCTGGGGCTGTGCGTGGTGCTGGATGCCAAGCGTGGGGACATCGGCGTCTCTGCCCGGCATTATGCGGCGTGTGCGGTCGATCTTGGCGCGCACTGGGTGACGGTGAATCCGTACCTTGGGATCGACACGCTTGCGCCGTATCTGGAGGCGGGGCTGGGAATCTTCGCGCTCGTGCGGACATCGAATGCGGGATCGGACGACATTCAGACGGCGCGCGTGGTGTCGGGCGATACGGTGAGCATGATGATCGGGCGGCAGCTGGCCCGGCTTGGTGCGGGTTGCATCGGTCAGCACGGGCTGAGTGCGGTCGGCGCGGTGGTCGGGGCAACCAAGACCGCGGGCGATGAGGGGGCGGCGCTGCGCGAAGTGATGCGCGATCAGCCGATGCTGATTCCGGGGTTCGGGGCGCAAGGCGGGACGATGGAAGACATCAAACCTCTGCTGCGGACGTGTGGCCGGAACCCGGGGATTGTGGTCAATGCTTCGCGAAGTGTGCTGTATCCCGGTGGGAACGATGATGACTGGCAGGGAGCGATCAGGCGAGCGGCGGAGTCACTCGTGTTCGATCTGGCGGGACTTGGGGATTGAGCCACTGATGGCGTGTCGCTTTGCGGCCTCGTGCCAGTTTTCGGGATCGACGACGGTGTACTCGCCGTGCTCATCGAGTTCGATGATGCCCAGTTCGCAGAGTGCAATGAGCGCGGCTTGCTGCTCGGCCTGTTTCTTGGCCTGGCCCCACGCGGCTTCGAAGCGTCGGCCATTGAGTTCGACTGCAATCTTGAATGCCTTGGCGTGATCCGGCCCCTTCTCGTCGAGGACGCGGTAGTTCGGGGTGCTCTGAGTGATCTGCTGAGCGTATTGCTGGAGGACCGACTTGTAGTTCTGCTGATGTCCGCTGCGTGCGGCACGGCGGACGACGGGTTCGAAAAGCGGGATGAGGAAGTTGCGTGCAACGTCGAATCCGCCGTCGATGTGCAGCGCGGCAATGACGGATTCGAGGACGGCGGCTGCGAGGGATGGTGGCGGCTCGTCGTGCGACTGCATGCCCTTGCCCATTTTGAGCAGTTCGTGAAGGCCGAGCGCGCGGGCGACGCGGGCGCAGGTGCGTCGCGAGACGGCGGAGGACTTGATCTTGGTCATCTCGCCTTCGAGGAGGTCGGGGAAGGTGCGGAAGATGATCTCGCAGACGACCTGGCCGAGGATGGCATCGCCGAGAAACTCGAGCCGTTCGTTCGAGGCGAGGCGATGCTCGGAGACTGAGGCGTGCGTGAGAGAGAGTTCGAGGAGCTCTCGATCGGCGAAACGGTGTCCGAGAATGGCCTCGGCCCGGGAGAGAACTTCGTCGTCCATGCGTTCGCCCTTCCGCACAAGCCGCACAAAGACAGGGCTTTGTACGGACCTGGCCTCAACAGACTTGTGACAGACGCGGGCGCTCGACTCTCGGCTGGGTTGCAGACGTGAGACGAGCGGACGCGGCCGACCTGTGGGAAACAACTTCCCGACAGGAGCATCATTGGAGGCTATCGACCGGTTGGACCATGAAGTTGAGTGTGGAAATCTTGAGATGAGCGGGCTAGGGTTGTGGCCCAACGGTGAGGCTTAAGAAATGCATTATCCACGTCGTAACAGCCGAATCACAAAGATCCGCAAGTCCGGTTTCCGGGCGCGCATGGCCACGAGAAGCGGGCGGGCGATGATCAACCGCCGCCGCCGCATCGGGCGCAAGCTCCCGTCGAGTTGACGCGGGCGAAGAGCGGCGGGGTGAGGTGAAATCGCGCCCGCGCCTGCGGTTGTCGAAACCCGACCTGCGGATCTGACCGAAAGTATGACTGCGCGAGATCCGGCGTCCACAGGACGTCGGTTTTGTTGCGCGGACTTGTGCGTTCGGGCTCGAAGTCGCTACTCTGAAGCGAGATTGAGCCGAACCACGGAGCCCGACGCATGAGCGACATGACGCCCAGCACGCCCGACCACAGGCCGCCTTCGGGCCAGAGTCCTCAGATCAGCAGCCCGGTCCCTGCGTATCGCGAGGTGACGGTGGCGGCGATTGTGTTCGGGATCATCTTCGGCGTGATCATGAACGCGGCGATCACGTACGCGGGGCTGAAGATCGGATTCACGATCGGCGGTTCGGCGATTGCGGCGGTTTTGGGCTTCGGGGTGCTGCGGGGGCTGCTGCGCCGGGGGACGATTCTGGAAACCAACGTCGCGCAAACGGTGGCCTCGGCGGTCAATACGTCCAACTCGGGGGTGATCTTCACGGTGCCGGTGTTGTTCCTCATCGGGTACAACCTGAACTGGGACACGCTGGACTTCTGGCTCATCACGCTGGCGTGTGTGGCCGGGGCGATGCTGGGGACGGCGTTCATCATTCCGCTGCGCAAGCAGATGATTGACATCGAGCGACTTCGGTTCCCCAGCGCGACGGGAGTCGCGACGATTCTCAAGAGCCCCGGCGCGGGGATGAAGAAGACGGTCGTGCTCATTGCCGGAATCCTGATGGGGGCGCTGATCTACCTGCCTGCGGGCCTGCCGGGGGTGCGCACGGAGGTGCCGCTCGATGACATCGTGCACACCAAGCAGAGGCTGATGGAAGAACTGATCGCGGTGTCGGAAGGGACACTGACCGAGGCTGACGGGCAGGCGGCGTTTGATGCGCTCGATCGGCTGGTGTTCACCGAGCGGCTGTCGTTGGCGGCGGCTCAGAACACGCGCGATGCGGCTGCGTGGGTGCGGGCGGGGGCCGCGCCCGACGAGGTCGTGGTGCGGGCCGAGCGGGTGGCGCACCTGCGTGAGGCCAAGCGCGAACTCAACGGGCTGATCGATCGCTTGAGTGAGTGTCCGGTGGAAGAGGGGCTGCGCGAGGGCATTGCGGCGCGCAAGGCCGACATCGCGGCGACCGAGGCGGCGCTGGGCGCGATGGGTGCCAGGCAGTATCCCGAGGAGATGCTGCTGGCGGTGCACGATCGGTCGGCCGGGAACCTGGAGTGGTCGTCGCTGGTCTCGGGCGAGAAGGGATGGGCGACGGCGCCGATGCCCGGGTATGCCAATTTGCAGATCCGCCTGCCCAAGTTCTTCGCGCCGGGCACGGGCACGCTCGACGAGCGTGTCGATCGCAACGGCAACAACAGGCCGGACCTGGTCGTGACGGATTCGACGATCGATGTCGGGCGCATGCTGCTGTTCATCCCCGACGAGGTGCGGCTGGTCTTCGCGATTGCGCCGTTTGCGCTGGGGGCGGGGTTCATCACGGGCAGGCCGGGGCTGATGGTGCTGGCCGGTGGTGTGCTGGCGTTCTTCGTGATCAATCCTTTTGTGTACAACGCGGGGCTGCTGCCGCCGGGGCTCAAGGCGCACGAGGCGCCGGGGGCGTCGTTTTCGCTGTATAACAGGCCGCTGGGCATCGGGCTGCTGCTGGGCGGGGCGCTGATGGGCGTGATTGCGGCGTTTCCGGCGATCGCGGCGGCGCTCAAGTCGATCGGGAGCGCGAAGGTCGGCGGGCGTGACGAGCTGGGGCTGGCGCCGCTGGGCATTGCGATCATCGGGGGCGTGGCGCTGCTGTTTCTGGCGGCGGACTTCGTGGGCAACAAGCCGCTCAATGAAGGCGGCTTGTGCCCGGTGACGCAGCTCGAGGTGACGTGCGAGGCCGAGCCGGCGCAGCATGACGGATACATGATCCGCTTTGCCGACGACCAGGCCCGCGCGACGTGGGAGACGCAGTGGACGGCCGATCAGAAGGCGGCGTTCATGGCCCAGTACAAGGCCAAGCGCGGCTGGCTTGCGGGGCTCGACCCGCATGTGCGTGCGGCGATCATTGCGATTGTCGGGTGTCTGTGGATCTGGTTCACGGGGCTGATCATCGCGCAGTGCACGGGCATGACGGACTGGTCGCCGATCTCGGGCATGGCGCTGCTGACGGTGGTGCTGGTGCTGATGATGGCCGGGACGGGGGCGGTGGTGGGCGCGGTGCTGCTGGGCGCGGCCTTGTGTGTGGCGATCACGCTGGCGGCCGACATGATGGGCGATCTCAAGACGGGCTATCTCGTCGGCTCGAGGCCGAGGCGGCAGCAGGTGGTCGAGTTGTGCGTTGTCTGGATCGGGCCGGTGGTGGCGATGCTCACGCTGCTGCTCATCACGCAGGTGAACCTGCGGCAGACGGGCATTGCGATCGGGCCGGGCACGGAGACCAGCGCCCCGCAGGCCCAGGCGCTGCAGGCGATCGTGACGGGCGTGCAGGGCGGCGAGATGCCGTACGCCCTCTATCTGATTGGTGCGATGCTGGGGATGCTGCTGGGGCTCGGCTCGTTTGCGGGTCTGGGCGTGCTGGTGGGGCTGAGCGTGTATCTGCCGTTTGAGTACATCGCGACCTACGGCATCGGGTGTGTGGCGGCGATTCTGCTCGGGGCGTTCAAGGGCAGGCGCTTCTGCGAGGAATGGGGTGTGCCGTTTGCGGCGGGGCTGATCGTCGGCGAGTCGATCCTGGCGCTGCTGATCAACATCTTCGTGCTGGCGACGGGCTGAGAGACAAGGACACGGAACATGAAACTGCTCGGCAACATGCTGATCTGGATTTCGCTGGCGGTGGGCCTGGTGTCGGCGCCCTCGCTCTACGCCTGGCCGGTCGGTGCCGACGCTGCGCACGACGATCGGTTCAGGCTTGCGACCGGTGACGACGGCGAGCCGGTCTATGCCGTGCTCAAGCAGCGCACGGTCGATGCCGCGAGCGGAGTGGAGATCGGCGCGGCGGGCACTCCGCTGACGCCTGCGGTGCTTGCGGCGATGCGTCAGGCGCAGATCGGGCGCGCGACGGTGCGGCATCCGGGCGCTGCGCCGCTGGCGCTGGTGCGGAACTGGACGGGGCTGTGGTGGTTCGTGCTGGCGGCGGCCGGGCTGGCGGCGGGGGGCTTTCTGGTCAAGTCGGCGGCCAGGGCGGCGCTGCGGGCGCCCGACCGCGCCGATGCGCCGCGGGTTTCGCCCGAGGCGATCGCGGGGCAGATGCGCGAGCAGATCAGCGTGCTGCGCGGCTCGATCGCGCGGCTCGACACGGACCGCGCCCGCATGGCGCAGATTGTCGCGGTGCTGGGCGAGGTGCAGGGCGAGCTGGTGCCGGCGTTTGCCGAGGCGCGGCCGCAGCTCATCGCGGCGCGCGGCATGGGCGGTTTTGCCCGCGTGATGGACACGTTTGCCTCGATGGAGCGCAAGGTCAACCGCGCGTGGTCGGCCGCGGCCGACGGGGCCTACGAGGAATCGGCTGCGGCGCTCGAGGAGGCGGCGACGTTTGCCGAGCACCTGTGCGAACAGCTGGCCGGCGGGGGCTAATGCCCGAATCGCGCGCCGGCGCGCCGCGGCGCGGGGCCTGCGTCGCTAGAGTGTGTCATGCGCATCATCATTGCACTCGTGGCCCTTGCGGCCGTTGCGGTTGTGTCTCTGGCCGAGCCGGTCGCTGTGCCCGCCCCGGTTGCCGCGGCCGTGCGCGAGCCGCTGCCGGTTGACCCCGAGGACCGCGACGCGAGCAACCCGCGCAACATCCGCTGGGCCTGGCCGGTGATTGAGCAGATCGGCATCGGCCCGCGCGCGACCGTGGCCACGCTGGGCGCCATGCCGCGCCCGCCGGAGACCGACGAAGCGACCATCACCATCGTCGTGCGCAACGCTGGCGAGCGCCCCTTCGAGCGGCTGGTGATCGGGGGCTTTGACGCGATGCCCGACGGGGGCGCGCTGCCGCCGCTGGCCGCGGGCGAGCGCGTCACGGTCTCGTTCACGATGCCGACGGCCGAGATTCCCTACAACACGCGCATCGTGCTCTTCGAGCCGAGCCTGAGTTCGGCCGTGCAGGAGCCGGTGCTCGACGTTTTTGACCTCCACGGCCCCGCCGCCCACCGGCTGGGGCTGGTCGTGACCGAGCAGTCGTGGACCGACGGCGACGAGCGCTTCGGCTCGATGGCGCGGAGGTTTCGCGCGAGCCTCGAAGACCTGCACACGCTCTACGCGGGCAAGGGCGTGATCGGCATGCCCCAGCACGGCGGCGACCCGACGCGACCCGCGATCGCCGACCGCTTTCGCCTCGAGCACCTTGAGCTGTTCGATGCTGATGCGGGGCGGCCCGCGCTGTTCGACCATCATCCCGAGTTTGACCTGGTCATCGCCGTCAACGAGGGGGGGCCGCTGTGCTGCTTCTGGCTGGCCGACGGCGACCACGAGCGTCACCACTCGATCGGGCATAACTTCCTCAACACCAACTTTGGCGCGCCGCGCGGCATCTGGTCGAACTGGGGCGAGCAGGCGCTGTGGCACGAGATCTTTCATTATCGCGGCGTCCCCGACTATTACATCTACAACATCCCCGAGGGGGCGCTGCCGGGCCGCTCGAGCTCGGGCTGGAAGCTCGGCCAGTCGCCCTCGACGGCGTACCTGGCGCGCGAGATCATGAACGACACGTACACGGCCCCGGAAATCTCGTGGCTGACGGCGACGATCGCCAACTCCAAGGGCGGGGCGGCGCGCGTGGGCGCGTGCGAGAACCCCGAGCACGAGTTTGGGCACATGTGGCGCTGGGTGCCGAAAGACCTGAGCGTCGAGGTGACGAGCCAGGCGGGCACGATCGAGGCCGTGCGCATCTACCGGGCCGTCCCGGGGCGCGGGCGCGACGCGCGGGTGCAGCGCATCAGCGAAGATGCCGCGCCGGTGTACGAGGCCGCGGGCGCGAGGGTCACCCTCGACGGCGACGCGATGAACGCCGCGGCGCGGCGGGCCGAGCGCTCGCTGTGGGTGCTCATCGAGGCCGACCGCGCGACCGACGCGGGCACCACGACGCGATGGACCATCCTGACGCTGCTCGAACTCAACGAGGCGTACGCGCGGGGCCATACCGAGGCTTGGACGTTTGCGCCGGCGTGGGAGTCGATGAACCCGCGCGAGTAAGCCCGAGGCGTGGTTCGCGCCATTCAGGTCGCGGCGGCGTCGGTTCTGGACACCTTGACCATCTTCGGGCGATGGCTCACCAGCGCGACGCAGGCGAAGAGACTCAGGAACGAGAGCGCCCACAGGCTGGCGATGAGGTAGTCCTTGCTCAGCGCTTCGAGCGCCTGGCCGCTGGTGGCCGCCTGATCGAGCACCGCGGCGGCGACGTTCTCGGCGCGGTTGCCGCCCGCGAGCGTCTTTTTGGCGTCAAGGAAGGCGGTGGTGGCCGGCAGGGCGCGGCCGATGAACGCCAGCGCGAACAGCAGCGGCAGCAGCAGGCCGAGATGGATGCCAATCATCCCCGGCTTGCCCGTCCCCTTGCCCGCTTTGGCCGACATGATCCCCTTGGCGGTGAGCGCGGCGCACACGAGCATGAGCGCGGCGCAGACGGCGGGAATCACCAGGGCGGTGGCCGCCTTGCCCCCCGAGGGCGCGAGCATGAAGGCGACCACGCCGATCGCGATCATCGCGGCGGCGTACACAACCATGAGCAGTGCGGCTTTGACCATGCTGTATCATTGGACCGACACAGCGCCGATCAAGGAGGACCAGCCCGTGAGCGCACCCCACGACCCCACCGCCGCCGCCGCGGCCGCCGCGGAGGAGCCCGGCCACAGCGCACTGGTCAGTATTGAGCGGGCGCCGTACCTCAGCACGGTCTATGCCCGCAACCACCGCATCGCAGCCGACGAACCCCGCGCGATGGGCGGCGGCGACGCGGGCCCGACGCCCTACGAGCTGCTGCTGGCCTCGATCGGGGCGTGCAAACTCATCACCCTGCGGATGTATGCCGACCGCAAGGGCTGGCCGATGGAGTCAGCGACGATCGCGCTGTCGCACACGCGCGCCGGTGCGGGCACCGACCTGCGCGAGTTCATCACCGCCGAACTCGAACTGAGCGGCCCGCTCAGCCCCGAGCAGCGCGCACGGCTGGCGGAGATTGCCGACCGCTGCCCGGTGCACCGCACGCTGAGCGGTGACCTGACGCTCTCGACCACGCTCGTCGACGACAGCAGCGGGCAAGCGTGACGACCCGCCGAGGCCGCCTCGCTACAGTCTGCGGCCAGCTTCCGGAGCCCATCGATGCACACCGCGATCGTCATGGCGGGCATTCCCGCGATCAACCTGAGCCTGTTCCACGCCGTGCGCTTCAGCGTGGGCGACCCGACGGCCTTCGTGCGCTTCGCCGACGGCACCAGCCTGTTCCTGTGCCGCGACATCGAGCTGCACCGGGCGGCCCGCGAGGCCCGCGCGACGCGCGTCGCGGCCCCGGCCGAGTTTGCGCCCGTCGGCGGCCTCAGCCCCGAGCGCGAGACGGCGACCGCGCAGGCGCTGGCCGAAGCCTTGGTCCGCGCGGGCGTGAGCCGCGCGGTCGCGGATCGCTCGCTGCCGCTGATCTACGCCGAGTTCATCCGCCGGCGCGGCATCGAGGTGGCGCTGGACACCGATCTGGGCGTGTTCGAGCGGCGTCGCAAGGACGAACACGAGATCGCGGCCCTCGCACAGGCCCAGGCCGCGACCGAAGAAGCCATGCTGCTGGCCTGCGGCACCATCGCGCGGGCCACGGCGGGCGCTGATGGCGTGCTGATGCACGACGGCGCGGCGCTTTCGGCCGAACGCATCAATACGATGATCGACGTGTTCTTCCTGGAGCGCGGCTACACGACCCCGGGCAGCATCGTCGCCTGCGGGAAGCAGGGCAGCGACTGCCACAACCGCGGTGCGGGCGTGCTGCGCAGCGGCGAGCCGATCATCGTCGATATCTTCCCGACCAATCGCACGACCCGCTACAGCGGCGACTGCACCCGCACGGTGGTGCACGGCACCGTGCCCAGGGCAGTCGCGCGCCTGCACGCGGCGGTCAAGGCCGCCAAGGCCGCGGGCATCAAGGCCACGCGCGCGGGCGTGACCGCGGACAGCGTGTATCAGGCCGCGATCGACGTGATCCGCGCCGCGGGCTACGACCGCGCCCTCCTGCCCGACAATCCGCCCGCCGACTTCTGCTCGATGCAGCACGGCCTTGGCCACGGCATCGGACTCGAGGTCCATGAGCCGCCGCTGGTCGATGCGGGCGGGCCCGAGCTGATCGCGGGCGACGTCTTCACCGTCGAGCCGGGGCTGTATCACGCGACGCTCGGCGGTATCCGCATCGAGGACATCGTCGTCGTGACCGAAACGGGCTGTCGCACCCTCAATCGTCTGCACGAGGAACTCGACTGGACCTGAGCCAAGGAGCGCGCGATGCACGCGGGAAGCCATGATCGAAGCAGAATGACGGCGGCGCGGATCGTCTTCGCTGGAGCGGTGTGGGCGCTGGCGATGCTGGGCGGAGTCGCGGCCGCGCAGCCGCTCACGCCCGACAGTGTGCTCGCGCCCGCGATCCGCGCGCTCGACGCCGACGAACGGACCATCGCCCGCTTTCACGAGGATCGCTGGTCGCGCGCGTCGATCGAAGCGCGCACGGCCCTGGCGACCGCCGCGCTGGCCGCGTGGCCGCCGATGCCCTTTGATGATCTCGACGTCACGGCCCGGGCCGACGCGCTGCTGCTGCGGGCCCACCTTGCGGGCACCCTGGCCGACCTCGAGCTGGCCGCGGCGCGGCGCGCCGAGATGTTGCCGCTGCTGCCGCATCGCGAACTGATCGAAGACCTCGAAACATTGCGAACCCAGATGGCCGAACTGGACCTGCCGGGCCTGGCGCGCCAGCTCGCGGCGCTGCCGCAGGCGCTCGCGGCGGTGCGCGAGCGCGTCACGACCGACGGCCAGAGCCAAAACCCGGAGGCAATCGTCGTCACGCCGAGCCTGGCGCTGCGCGCGGCCGGCGCGGGCGCCGCCTCGAGGCGCACGCTCGAACGCTTCCGCGACCATTACGCCGCCTTCGTGCCCGCGTTCGGCTGGCACATGGACGCGCCGATCCGCGAGGCGCTCGCGGCGATGAGCGAACACGAAAAGTATCTGCGCGAATCGATCGCGGGCCAGCGCGGGCGCGACGATGACGCGCTCGTCGGCGACCCGATCGGCTCCGAGGCGCTGCGGGCCCACCTCGAGCGCGAGATGATCGCTCTGTCGCCCGAAGAACTCATCGCCGTGGCCGAGGCCGAGCTGGCCTGGTGCAGGGCGCGCCTGGCCGAGGCGGCCGCGGAGCTGGGGTTCGCGGACGATGTGGCCGCCGCGATCGAGCAGGTCAAGCTCAAGCACGTCGCGCCGGGCGACCAGCCGCGGCTGGTGACACACCTGGCCCGCGAAGCGATCAACTTTGTGCGCGAGCGCAACCTCGTGACGGTGCCGGAGCTGTGCGCCGACCTGTGGCGCACGCAGATGATCAGCGCCCGCGACCAGCGGACCTGGCCGTTCGCCGCCTACAACAACAATCATGTCATGGTGGCCTACGCCTCGAGCGAACAGTCGTTCGAAGCGCGGCAGATGGCGATGCGGGGCAACAACGAGCACTTCACGCGCCTGGTCGTGCAGCACGAACTGATCCCCGGCCACCACCTGCAGGGCTTCATGGCGGCGCGGCACCGCGCATACCGCGGCCTGTTCGCCACGCCGTTCTTCGTCGAGGGCTGGGCGCTGTACTGGGAGATGCTCCTGTGGGACGTGGGCTTTGCCCGCGGGCCCGAGGATCGCATCGGCATGCTCTTCTGGCGAAGCCACCGCGCGGCGCGCATCATCGTGAGCCTGAAGTTTCACCTCGGGCAGATGTCGCCGGCCGAGATGACGGCCTTTCTGGTCGACGAGATCCACCATGAGCCCGACAACGCGGCCAGCGAGGTGCGCCGCTACGTCGGCGAGCAGTACAGCCCGCTCTATCAGGTCGCGTACATGATCGGCGGGCTGCAACTGCGGGCGCTGTGGCGCGAAGTCGAGGCCGCGGGCGGGCTGAGCCTGCTCGAATACCACGACGAGCTGCTGCGGCACGGCTCCATCCCCGTCGCGATGATCCGCGCGCAGATCCTGGGCCACGAACTCTCGCCCGCGTTCGCGCCCGACTGGCGCTTTGATCGAGACTGATCGGCGGCGCCGGGCTGCCGGCCTGTCGCGCTGCGCTTTCAGGGCAGCGTCTGCCCCGCGTCGAAGCCCCTGCCGTTCCACGCGGCGTTGGAACCGCGATCGACCTCGACCGTTGCGAGCGTCGGGTCGGCGACGACGAAGCCGAGTTCCTCGAGACTCCTGCCCTCGGCGTGCCCGTCGAGAAACGCGACCGTCACGCGTCGCCCGTGCCTGGGCGCGACGACGACCGGCCCGGTCTCGTGTCCCCATTGCAGGTTCGGGCCGAAGCGTGCGCGCTCGAGGCGTGGCGGATCGATGGTGTAGGCGTGCTCGCGCGCGCTGCGGGTCGTGCGCAGCATCTGCGAGCCGCCCGAATCGGCAAACGCGACGGTGCCGCTGGTGGCGATCATCGACGAATCGCGCACCGGGTAGTTGGCCGAGCGGCCCCCGGGGCCTTCAAAGCGGCGGTTGCCGAGGAACTGGTAGTTGTAGCCGTACGACCCGTTGCGCAGAACCTGAATCGCCCCGCTGATGGCGTGGTAGTCTTCGGTGGTGTGCGTCGGATCGGCGAAGACGTCGTTGTCGAGGCGCGTGAAATCGTTCGTAGTGACAAAGTTCTTGGTCTCAAACTCGCCCTGGGGCACGATCGGGCGGCCGACATAGTCGCCGATGGCCCAGTGCCATCGCGCCGCGTGGCGGCCGGTGGTCGTGTGATACTCCCCGGCGGCCAGTCGCAGGGGCGGGTACATGCTGTGGTCGCCGGCGTACATCGCCAGCCCCTGCCCGAGGCTGCGCAGGTTGGTGGCGTTGACGAGGCTGCGGGCGGTCGCGCGGGCTTTGCCGAGCGCGGGCAAGAGAATGCCGATGAGCAGCGCGATGATCGCGATGACGACGAGCAGTTCGATGAGCGTGAAGCCGCGTTGGCAGCAAGCAGCGGAGCGCGGGGGACGAGCAACCTGACGCGAGGCGGGGCCGGTCGCGAGCGGGGGCAACGTGGTCACAGGGTCTTCTCCGGAGTGAGCGGCCAAATCGACCGCGTGGAGCGATTCGCGATCTGCGATTGAGACACAGTCTCAGTGTATCACGTCCCACGCCACCGCAGCGGGCTCTTGAGCGGCCTCACGGTCCGCGACGCCCCCAACACTTCAAGATCCCCAGACTCGGTTGTCACAATATTTGGACCAGGTGTCACGACTGTGATGATGGGTGCCACGACTCGCGGCCGCTCAGGCCGCGCAGTCGTGCGGTCGACGCACCGGCCCACGACACCACGACAGTCCCGCGACCATCCGTCATCGCTCCGCGGGGAGGGAGAGGAGGAAGAGGAGAAGAAGGAGTTCTGCGAGCGATGGCACCCTGGCAGGGAAGACATCGGCACCACGACCTCGAAGATGAGCGTCCGCCTGTGTTTCCAGAGTTCGTCGGCGAGTCCGGCCAGGACTCACCTGTTGTGGTGAGTTGCGCGGCTCAGCGGGCACAAACTGCACACAGAACGAAAAAAAAAAATCGTCGCGTGATGCGCATGCAAGTTGGTGTTTGTCGCCATCAGTGTGTCAGGCCGATGCGGGCGACACCACCGTGGATTGGTCGGCGATCGGCTGGCAACGCAACGACCACGCTGATGGGATCAGCTGGTCACACACTGGAGCAGATGCACATGTGCGCTCTCAGACACGACGTCGACACCGACAGAACCTGCAGCATCGTCAGATCAACCCGCCCGCTCTCCATCACCGCAGCACTCACTTTGGCACTCGTGGCCGGTCAGGCAATCGCAAGCGAGCCCGGCAACGACACCCCCGCTGCGCCGACCATCGTGCAAGGCTCGGCGACCGGCGTCACGTTCAGCAGCACACTCGAGGTTCGGCCCGTCTGCCCCGAATGCTCCGATGACTTCGATTGGGAGGGCGACGACCTCTTCGGCGACACCTGGGTCGGGGTGTTCAACGGCGCGGGTGTGCTGCTGGCCGCCGACCTCGACGAGGTGTGGGAGGTTCCCGCCTCGCAGAACCCGCGCTCGTTCAAGGTGACGGGCGCGACCGACCGCAACTTCGACGGGAGACGCGATGGATCGACTGCCGCCCATGGGCTTCTGGGCCTCGTGGAACTGACGATTGACTATCTCGATGCCGACTTCGACTATATTGATTGGGATGACCGCAGTTTCACCTTCACAACCGGATTGGAAGTCTGGTCCGGCTCATTCATGCCTCCCGCGGGCACCCGTTATGTCGATGTCAGCACCTATCTCGACGTTGACACATGGACGGGTGACTGCCCGGGAAGCGATGTGGACCACATCGAGATCCGCGGCTTGTCACCGAATACCGCTTACGAAGTCCGTCTGTTCGGGCTGGTCAATGGTGGCCTCCTGGGCTTCTCGCCTGCGTGGCAGGTGAATGCCAGCGCGATCGGTTTTGGCAATCCGGTGCCGAGCCTGTGGCTGACGAGCGATGCCAACGGCACGATCCGCCTCGCGGTGACTGGATCGGGCGATGCAAACGCCGACGGGATTACCGATGGCACCTCGTGCCCCCACAAAGTCAGCGGAATCTACTCGCTCGACCTCAGGCTGGATACTAGTACCCCATGTCAACCCGCCGACATCTCCCCTCCGTACGGCGTGCTGGATGTGTTCGATGTCCTCGCCTTTGTCAGTGCTCTCTCGGCCCAGAATCCGATCGCCGACTTTGCTCCGCCCTTGGGTGTGTTCGACTTCTTTGACGTGCAGGCGTTTCTCAATGCGTTCGTTCAGGGGTGTCCTGCGATCCAGCCCCCCGAAGCTCCGGGCGGAGTCACGATGTCCCTGCCCGGCGGGAGCACGGTGCGCGTTTCGTGGCTCGATCACTCGATCAACGAACAGTATTTCGAGATCACGCTCCGTGACAATGCGGGCGAGATCGACCTGCGTGCGGCCGTGCCGGCGGGGGCACAAAGCGTCGACATCGATCTCGGCGGCGCCCTGCGCTCTGGGAACCGCCTCACGGCAACGGTCTGCGCCGTCAACACCGCGGGCCGCGAATGTGCCAGTGGCTGGTTCGACCCGCCCGGGTGCGATGCGGCTCCGTCGCCACTGACGTGGATCTATCGCAAGCCGGGCTCCATCCGCCTGAACTGGATCGACAATTGCGCATTGGAAAATGCCTGGCGTATCGCACAGAGCCGCAACGGCGCACCCAACTATCGCAACATCGCCGTCGAAGAAGCCAATGCCACGTCTACGGTTCTCAGCCACCTCAAGCCGGGCCAGAGTTACCAGTTCAAGGTGCGCGGACGCCTCGACGCAGGCTTCACACCGTACTCGAACATCGTCACGGTCAACGTTCCGGCGGCACCCCCGGCCGCGCCGACCAATCTGCGCGTCGACAACCGCTGGGCCCGCGCGCTGGATCTGTGCTGGAATGACACCTCGTCGAATGAATTGGAGGTGCGACTGGCCATCAGCACCGATGGTACAAACTTCAACAACCTCGCGGTGCTCGACCCTGCGGGGGGCAGTCAGCGCTGCTATCGCGTGAATGATCTTCAGCCCAACACGACCTACTGGTTCAAGGTGCGCACGGCCAATCTCGCGGGCTACTCCGCCTACAGCAACACGATTCAGGTTACAACACGTGACGAAGTTCCCGCCGCGCCGAGCAATCTGCGCCTCACCGATGCCAACCCCTGCTCCTTGCAGGTGCGGTGGGACGACAACGCGCACAATGAGACCGCCGTCTACGTCGCGATCAGCACGGACAATGTGAGCTTCAACAACGTCGGCGGAAATCTGCCTGCCAACACCACGTCCTTCACCATCCCGAACCGCTGCCCGACCACCACCTACTGGATCAAGGTGCGAATGGAAAACGCGGAGGGCTTCAGTCCATACTCGAACGTGATCAGCCCTGCGACTCAGCCGCTCCGCACGCCGACCGGCCTCGTGGCACGCCGTGACAACACCACTCCGGCGACCGATGTGCTCATCACCTGGGATCCTCCGCAAGGCTGTCACGATCAGGTGCGGCTGGCCCGCCGTGTGGATAACGGAGATTGGAGCAACCTCGTCGTGCTCGAACCCGGCGCGACTTCCTACCGTGACCTGAACGTCATTGCAGGCCGCACATATCACTACAAGGTCCGCTTGCGTCTGAACTGCGGCGGGATGAATCACTTCTCTGCGTACTCGGACGAAGACACGGCCCGCCCGTAAGCTGGTTCACTTTGCAACGGCGTAGACGAACGATGACAGCCCGGGTTTCGGCCCGGGCTGTTGTTGCGTGCGCTCGTCACTGATCACCCGCGGCCCACGTCTCCCCCGTCGCAGCCGCTGGCCGAGATCGTCAGCGGCACCGCGCTCGCGCCGTACACCGCCTCGAGGATGTGCGGAGCCTCGACGCGGATGCGCCGCAGCTCGGGGTCGATGCCACGCTCGCGCATCACGCGCTTGAGGTTCCCCGGGAGCCCGAACTCGACCGACTCGTGCGTCACATCGCCAAGGTGAATCGTCGCGCCATACCGCTCGACGATCCAGCGGCAGATCTCGGCCACCAGATCCTCGGGAGCACTCGCGCCCGCCGTGAGCAGCACCGTCTGCACGTGGCGGTCGAACCACGCTTCATCCAGCTGGCTCGCGTCATCGAGCAGCCGCGCCCGCGTGCCGACGTTGCGCGCGATCTCCGTCAGACGCACCGAGTTGGACGAGTTGCCCGAACCGACGACCAGCACCAGATCGGCCTGCGGCGCGAGCAGACGCACCGCGTGCTGGCGGTTGGTCGTCGCGTAGCAGATGTCCTCGCTCGGCGGAGCCTTGATCGCGGGGAACGCACGCTTGAGCGCCTCGATGATCACGCCCGCATCGTCGGTCGAGAGCGTCGTCTGCGTCAGGTACACCAGTTTCTCGGGGTCATCGATCTTGAGCGTTGCGATGCACGCCGGCGACTCGACGACCTGAATCGCCCCCGGCGCCTCGCCGCTGGTGCCCACAACCTCCTGATGGTCGCGGTGGCCGACGAGCAGGATCTGGTAGCCCTGACGCGCGTAGCGGATGGCCTCCGAATGCACCTTGGTCACCAGCGGACAGGTCGCGTCGATCGCGGTCAGGTTTCTCGCTGCGGCCGCCGCGCGCACCTGCGGGCTCACGCCGTGCGCGCTGAACACCACCACGCCGCCCTCGGGCACATCCTCGATGTTCTCGACGAACACCACGCCGCGCTGTCCAAAGCGCCCGACGACATGGCGATTGTGCACGATCTCGTGATAAACATACACGCGCTCGCCGGTGAAGACATCGAGCACCTGATCGACGACATCGATCGCCATGCGCACGCCCGCGCAGAACCCGCGTGGATTGGCCAGAATCAGACGCATCGTTCCTCTCAGTGCGGCCCGCCACGCCGGCGCGCCGGGGCTCACTCGGGATCGTAGGATTGACCGCCGCTTCAAGGAGCCTGTCATGCCGATCATCGCCGCGTGGTTCATGCGTGTTGTTCTGGTGTTTGCCGTCGCCGCGGCGCTGGCCGGGTGCGAGTTCAAGAAAGACATCAAGCACCAGGGCGAGCCCGCGACGCCGCTGCCTTACGCCGATGCGCCGCCGCCCGCGTCCGAACCCGCGCCTGACACTCAACCGTTCGACGCGGCGCAGTTCCGACGCTTCGGCCTCGCCGAGCCGCTGCCCAAAGCGAGTAGCAGCGTGCGCCTGGCGACCTACAACATCGAAAATCTCTTCGACGATGTCGACGACCCGAGCCTCACGGGAGAGCAGGACGACGCCGCCATGACCAAGCCCTACGACAACCGCGTCGCGGCCGCCCAGGCCCTGCGCCGACTCGACGCCGATGTCGTCGCGCTGCAGGAAGTCGAGTCCGAAGCGGCCCTCCGCTGGTTCCTGGACCTGCACGCCAGCGACCTGGGCTACGAACACATCATCAGCCTCGACGCCGGCGACACGCGCGGCATCGAGCAATCCGTCATCAGCCGCTATCCGCTCAGCAACCCGCGCCAGTGGGTCAACGAAGACCTCGGCGGCGTGCACCCCGAGCTCTACGGCACACAGCCGAACTGGGAAGCAGGCAAGCCGATGCGCTTTCGCCGTTCGCCGCTGGCCGTCGATGTGACACTGCCCGGCGATGAGATCATCACGCTCATCGTCGTGCACCAGAAGTCGGGCCGCCAGGCCGGATACTGGCGCGAGGCCGAGGCCCGCCGCATCGTCGCGATCGCCGCACAGATCGAAGCCGAGCACCCGGAGCGGGCCGTGTTCCTGCTGGGCGACTTCAACGCCGAACCGACCGCCGACAGCGTACGCATGTACCTCGAACCGGCCGCGTTCAACATCACCGGCGTCCCTCCGCAGCTGCGCTTTGTGTGCGGATTCGCGGACCAGAGCGGCCCCGAGATCATCACCCACGCCTCGGGCCGCCGCATCGACCTGATTTTGGCCAACGCCGCCGCCTTGAGGCTGATCGTGCCCGGCTCGGCCTTCGTTCTGGGCACCACGGCCGCCCCCGAGGGGGTGCCCTTCGACGTCGCCCGCGAACTGCCGGGGTACGCCTCGGACCATTACCCGGTCTCGATTGACGTGCAGCCGCGGTGACCGGTCCCGCCAGCGACCGCAAACGCCAGAATGCGCCACACTTGCGCCAAGCCGCTGGCTCTGCTCGGGGATGATCCCTGTACGCTGGGAGGGAGCGCCTCTTCGGCTCGTCGCCACGCGCTTCTTGAATTTCTCTTCACAATTTTGTGGACGATCTGCCGCTCGCCTACCCTTCCCGCGCTGCGGCGGTATGCTGGTCGGCACGTCGCTAAAGCCCCGGGCGAGAGTCTCCACCCGGCAGGAGGGATATCGAACATGAACGGCGTCAAACCATGGCAACTGGCGGTGATTGTCCTCGGCCTGCTCGGAGGGACGGGGTTGCTGGTGTGGAATGCCACTGGTGAAAAACGACTCAGGAAAGTCGATGAACTTGTGCTCATGGATGTCGTGACGGGTGATCGGTTTGTGGCCGATGTCCGTGGTCGCCGTGCCGTGATTCTGCCAGCGAAACACCCCGAGACGATGGAGTACACACTACTCCCGATCGCACAGGACGACGATGGAAAATGGCGTATTCACCGTCTGCGGGATATCGGCAATATTCCCCTTGAACGACTGACCGCCGTGGAAGATTTCGAATCCGGACTGGCTCGGCCTTCGAGCGCCAAGCCCAAACCACTTCGCAACTAGGCAAAGCGAGGTGCGTCATAGATATGCGAGACGTAACTCACTTGGGAGGCAACATGAAGCCCAGAATCCAAACCCGTCACTCACGAGCCTTCACTCTCATTGAGCTTCTCGTGGTTATTGCGATAATCGCCTTGCTCATCGGCATCCTACTGCCCGCGCTTGGTAAGGCCCGAACGGCCGCAAGATCGCTGGTGTGTGCCACAAACGTTCGTGGCATCATGCAGTATCAGATTTTCTATATGAACGACAACAATGAGTACTTCGCAACTCCAAACACTTCAAGCCTGCCCTATATCGCTCGAATTTCTAATAGTGGATTCATCGACCACAACAACACCAGGCCACGACTCGAAGGAATCAAATCAGCGACGACTCCAACCTCAACCCGAGATTGGCTAAGCCCCATCATGGGCGACTCAGTGAGTCTTTCCGGCAACCGGGCCGAACGAACCGCCCAACTGTTCGGCGATTGGGGTTGTGCCGAAAACCGGACTTTCTATAACGACCAACTGTTTGGAGGCACCGCAGGAGACCGCGAACTTTTTGATGCGATCCAAGAGGGTGGCAGAGGCTTCAACATGGTCAGCTATCTGATGCCGACAACATGGTATCGACAAAATCCACTAGATCTGGCCGCCGCGATCAGCTCACGAAACTTCAACGCCGTGTTTCCTATCATGGATCCTTCGAGCGAAGCAACGCCTCCTCGTGGGTATTCACCGCGACTCGAGCGCGTTGGGATTCAACTCTCTTCGAAGATTCTGTTTGCCGATGGAACAAGATATGTCTCGAAGTCATTTGGGGTTGATTTCGACCCCAACGCCTCACCATCGGTATTCGGATCCTTTACCGACAACAGTCCCATTACTCACGGTTCGACTGCTTATGGTCGGCAACCTTTCGCCAACGATGTTGATGTGCCCTACAACACACGTGCTTCGTACCGCCACAACAAAGGTATCAATGCCGCATATTTCGACGGGCACGTTCGATGGATGAGTCAGGATGAATCGTACTCAGACCCGATGCCCTGGCACCCATCGCGTAGTCGCTGGCTTGGCACGTCTGCAACCCCAGAATCCATCTCGTTTATGTCGAACATTCCTGAAGTTTCGCCGGGGCAGCGGCTCATTTACTGACTCCCAGGCGATCCAATTATGCCCGCTTAGAACCAAGAGAGGAAAGCCAATAACGCCGCAATCACATTTACCATTGGAACAAGCATTGCTACCGCCGATTGTCTGAACTTGGAATCCAGCTACGTGGTCTGGTGGGATTTTAGAGAATGTGCCACATGTATTAGTGCCACCGCCTATGCACATGCTAGTTCATTCACTTCGCAATATGGGTGCCCCCCGGCCCTTGGCACTTGCGGGTTTACCTCGATGACAAACGTTGACTCTGGGTGCGGAGGCGGCGCTTGGGCCAGAAGCGGAGGGTACGATCCTGCTCCGGGCTGCATCCTCGGCCATGCCGAGGTTTACGCAGACCTGATGGGGGCGGTCATCACCCAAACATATTATCCGTGCGCGTTTGGGCTTCACTATCCTCCTGTGAGGAGTCAATTCGATTGGCCTCGCCACGGCAGTCGGGTCTGCCAGCCTTCTCATTGAAGTGAAATGCGAAATGGACTTTTCGCTCTTTATCTGCGGAACCTCTGCTGATTCCGTCTCTATTTCCGAACTTGTCATCACAGAGGCTGTGATTGGAATCATTGTCGATGACCAAGGTGTTCCAACGGCATCCTGCGTGAGCAGACGGCACTCTGAACACGGTTCGGAGTTGAATGGCCTTGAACCGGACGACTGCACATATCTGATCTTGCCGACTGTTGATGAGGGCGTGTTCGAGTTCCGGGTCGTGACCGTAATGTTCGGGCCGGACGAACTCGATATCACTGGCGACGGCCGCTTCAACATTCTCGACGCCTACGCGCTCGAAGCGGAACTCTCATCGACAGATCCCGACCTGCTCGAACGATTCGATTTCAACAGCTCCGGCGATATCGACATGTTCGATGTCAGCATTTTGCACGCCCTTATCGACTGCGGCCTGGACCACGGCATCCTCGGCGACCTCAACGGCGACGGGGTGCTCGACTGCGACGACTTCGATCTTCTCCCCGCATCGCCAAACTATGTCATCGGCGACTCGAACTACATGATCCAACTCGATGCGGATCTCAACGGCACGAACGACGCCACCGATCGCGCGATCGTGTATGCAATTCTCCAGCCCGCCGACTGGAACAATGATGGCGTCGTCGATTTCTATGACAACCAGGCTTACTTCAACGATTATGCTGCCCAAGATCCGCGAGCAGACCTGAACAACGACAACACTTGGGACTTCTTTGATGTTCAGGCTTGGCTCAATATCTACGCGTCAGCCTGCCCCTGAGTCTCGAGTGTTCATTCTTCGTTCCTCAAGGTCCGCCTCTGCGGGCCTTTTTTCTTGCCCTACCCTCAGTTCATGCGCATCATCGATCTGCGTTCTGACACGATCACCCGCCCCACGCCCGCCATGCGTCAGGCCATGCACGACGCCGCGCTCGGCGATGACACACTCGGCGAC
>JAANMT010000710.1_pt1 | contig 36049 bp, 30 predicted proteins | sample 7279711 | NCBI WGS metagenome assembly JAANMT01 (sample SAMN14094538, study PRJNA606508) | bioreactor metagenome | isolation source: A lab-scale SPAN reactor treating ammonium-rich wastewater day 1 | place: Ireland: Galway | collected 2017-01-16 | reverse complement strand
AAGCAAGAGGATTTTTAAATTTCGAGCGATTTAGAATTAACGCCCTATTCTACTTCGGAAAACTTAACTTTGCTCCATTAAAATTTTAGTAATGCCAAATAATATAGCTTTTCTATTCTCTGAACTTCCCTTAAAAGGACACGTTATGAATCAACATCAATGTGATTTAGCGGTAATAGGCAGTGGCCCGGGCGGCTATGTGGCGGCTATTCGTGCCTCACAACTTGGACTTAAAACAATATGCATAGAACGTGAAAAACTCGGCGGCGTTTGCTTGAATATCGGCTGTATACCAAGCAAAGCCTTGCTTAAAAGTGCCGAATATGCCAATTTCCTGAAACATGCGGCCGACTACGGCTTCGGAGTAAGCGATGTAGCCGTAGACTTTCCGCAGGTTATTAAGCGTAGCCGCGGCGTAGCCGACCGTATGAGCAACGGAGTACAATTCCTCTTCAAAAAATATAAAGTACAACTTGTAAAGGGTAATGCAAAACTTGCTTCGCGCAACCGTATAGAGGCTTACGATGCCGGTGGCAATGTTACAGACATTATCGAAGCAAAGAATATTATTATTGCCACCGGCGCACGGCCGCGTATGTTTCCGGGTATCGAAGTAGATCGCGTAAAAGTTTTGACAAGCACAGAGGCGATGATGCAGCAAAATATCCCGTCCTCGCTTATTGTGATGGGTGCGGGTGCAATCGGCGTTGAATTTGCTTATTTCTATAATGGATTCGGTGCGAAAGTTACTATTATCGAAATGCAGAAAAATTTGGTTCCGGTTGAAGATGAAGAGGTGTCTAAGGAACTTGAGCGTCAGTTTCGAAAAACCGGTATGACGCTTTTGACCGAAACCCGCGTACTATCGGCCAAAGCAAAAGGCAACGGAGTGGAAGTTATAGTACAGAAAAAAGATGGTTCACAAGAAACGCTTACAGCCGACCTGGCGCTTAATGCAATAGGTGTTCAGGGCAATATTGAAAACCTTGGACTTGAACAACTCGGTGTTACCATCGAGCGAGGATGGATTAAAGCCGATAAATTTATGCGGACAAACATAGAAGGCATCTACGCTATCGGCGATATAGCCGGTCCGCCTTGGCTTGCTCATAAAGCAAGTGCGGAAGGTATAGTGTGCGCGGAACATATAGCCGGGCATCATACAAGCGGTGTCGACTACGGCAATATTCCGGGTTGCACTTACTGCAATCCGCAGATTGCCAGCATCGGCCTAACCGAAGCAAAAGCACGTGCGGCAGGATACGAAGTGAAAATCGGTAAATTCCCATTCAGCGCAAACGGCAAAGCTCACGGAATAGGCAAAGCCGACGGATTTGTAAAGTTAGTATTCGAAGCAAAGCACGGCGAGTTGCTTGGCGCACATCTTATCGGTACCGATGTAACCGAAATGATAGGCGAGCTTGGTTTGGCACGCGCACTCGAAGCCACGGGGCCAATGATTTTTAAGACTATACACGCACATCCTACACTTTCGGAAGCAATTATGGAAGCGGCGGCCGTAGGTTGGAACGAAGCTGTAAATATCTGAAAAACAAACATACAGCGCAAAAGCCCGTAGAAAATATACAGCCTGCGGGCTTTTTCGCCTAAGCCGTAATTCTACATTCCTACAAAAGGCATTTTTACTTAATTATGCAAGGCAACAAAGCACACGGCAAAACAATGATGAAACTTCTAATAAATTGTATTATTCCATTTATTTGCTGTTTCTCAATATTTTCAGGAGCGGCCGCCGCTAATGATGGAAATAAAAAATGCGTCGGTTCCAGCCCGTGTCTTGCTTGTAAATCAATAGAAGATTGCAAGAACTGCAAATACTGCAAAAAAAGTAAAAAATGCGGTACTTGTAAAGTCAAGACTCAAACATCGGTTGAATTAAAAACGCGCCATTCAATATGCGACGGTGTGCTTATTTACGGCCCGCTTGGCGTATCCTTTTTGCCGTTGCCCGCAACTGCCGAACGAACAAAAAACTCTTTTGAAAAAACAGGACTTGTTCTAAGAGGTAATGTTGCGATAGACACTGTCGGAGAAAAAATACGGGAACGCTATAGAGTTATATTTACAGATGAGCGACTTACAAGCGTAACAGACGATACAATATTCACTGATGTTGATGTGGCGACGAATTATGCGGATTCAGTCGTGAAAGAATTGAGAAAATTAATTCAATCCAAAGAAGATGTAATGGTTACCATAGGCCTCGGAGGGCATAGAACATTCTATTTGCCGCCGATTATATGCGGTTTCCGGGCTGTCGGATATGTTTTTACGGTTGCCCCAAATCTTATTGATAAAACTGCCTTGCTGACTCGTGAAATTAAAGTAGTCGCACTGCCCCAACAATAGCTCATAAGCAAAGAATACGATATGTCGGTAAAAAATCTTATGCTTATATGCCATTCCTTGCTATTATGAACTTACTTAATTCTTATGTCCGAATTCGATAAATACGCGCTTGATTACAATCAAATGCACGCCGAAAATGTAAAGTCTTCGGGCTATGAGCCGGCATTTTTCGACGAGTATAAAGTAAAGGAAATCTATCGGGTATTGTCGGCAGAGAATCGCGCCGACAAGCCTATGTCTATTCTGAATTTCGGCTGTGGCATAGGCAAAAGCGAGCCATTTTTAGTGCAATATTTTACGAAAGCCGATGTGCTTGGTTGTGATGTTTCGGCAGAGTCAATCAATATCGCACGTCAAAATAATCAGGGACTTGAACGTGCTCGATTCGAGCATTTTGAAGAAGGTAAATCATTGCCGTTCAACGATGTTTTCGATATTATTTTCATTGCAAACGTTTTTCACCATATTCCTCGTAAATTTCACAAAGAAATTCTTGCTGATTTACGCTCTCGCCTTGCCTCCGACGGCTCGGTTTTTATGTTCGAGCATAATCCGTTGAATCCGCTGACAGTGCATACCGTAAATCATTGTCCGTTCGATGCAGATGCCGTATTGCTCAACCCTTTTTATTCGGTTACGTTGTTCCGTTCGGCCGGATTTACTGAGGTTAAGAGAAAATTCACTCTGTTTTTCCCAAGTTTATTTGGCGTATTGCGCCGATTTGAACCATTGCTGTCATGGCTTCCTTTGGGTGCGCAATATTATATTCGGGCCGGCAAGCGGCAACAGCCGTCTCGTCGGCTAAATTAACGTATAATAATCTTTGTCTTCGTTGGTGTGAATATTCAAAGCGCCGGCGCGAACAAGCCTTACAAGAAGTTGCGAAGCACGCCGGTCGGAAATATTGACAAGATGTGCAAACTCTTTTATTGTTGTGCGCTTATTGGCTTCGAGAAATTGAAACAAGCGGCGTTCTTTATCGCCGATACTTAGGCGCACGGGGGCGGCATCGGGGCGTTGACCGCGTAAAATACGTATCATTTCGCGGCTTGCCGTAACCGATTCTTCACCTTGGCGAATATACACTTTGCGCTTATGAGGCGGTTCGTCGGGTGCCGCTACTACTTGATGAGGTTTCTCGGCACTTTCAGCTATATGAGCCACAACTACGTCTTTATATTCGATTTCGACTATTTCGATAAAAGGCTCTATTACAGGCTCGATAAAAAAAGCGCAAGCGTGCTCCACTTGCGCTATTTCTTCCTTTTCGCTGCGAATTCCCGTTATTCTCTTATCATCATCTACGCCTATAATCAAAAGTCCGCCTTTGGTATTGGCAAAAGCACTGATTTCTTTCGCAATCTTTTCGCCGGAAGTAAATTTCCGTTTGAACTCTACGGTGGAGGACTCGCCCGCCGCGATAATTTCGCGCAACTCGTTGCGTCGCATAATATTGCCCGGCTTTTCTTCTGTTTTTCGATGTGAAATTGCCAAGGTAGACGTTTAGCGACTATTATTGTTTATCATAAGGCCGCCACGGCAGATAAACCGCTTAATCTTTAGTATATTTCCGCAACTGCTTCGGTATCCACCATTCACCCGGATTATAGCCCGGTCGTGCCGAGTAGAACTTTACGCCTTGCAGCCGCGCCGCATAAACAGCAGGATTTACTGCACTCCATAAGAACGTATATGGCTGCTCGTCATGTACGATTTCCTGAAATTCCTTCATCAGAACATTGCGCTTCTGCTGGTCGAACTCCAGACGGTTCATCTCGATAAGTTGGTCGGCACGTTTATTCATAAACCCGCAGTAGTTCGAGCCTTGATTGGTTGCCTGCGATGAATGCCACAGCTGATACGGGTCGGTTGGCATAGGGTCGTTAACCCATGCGCCAATATAAGAATCAAATTCTCCCATACGTGCGTTTTGCTGGAAAACGCTCCAATCCGTAGGGCTGACCGTCATTGTAATGCCGATTTTTTTCAATTCGTCTGCAAGCAACAAGGCAATATTGTTTCGTATTTCATTGCCTATATTAACCATCATTGAAAACGTAAAATTCGTTTTCTTGCCGTTGACGACTTTATCGAGCTGCCCGTCGCCGTCCGAATCGCTCCAACCGGCTTCGGCAAGCAGTTGACGCGCTTTATTCGGATTATAATCGTAAGGAACTAAGGACTTGTCGTATTCTGGTCTGTCCGAATACACGGGGCTGTTTGTGATTTTACCGAACCCGAGAACCACACTTTGAATAAGTTTATTTCTATCAACCATATAGCTCATTGCTTGGCGTGTTCGTTTATCTGCGAATACGGATCGGCGCATATTCCAGCCTATATACATATAAACCGACGTAGTAAATTCACCCTTAACAATAGTGCGGATTTTTTCTGCATCAATAGAGTTCACGTATAATTTCGGCGGTACATATTCCATAAAATCAACATCGCCGTTTTTAACTTCGGTAACGGCCGTCGGACGGTCGGGAATGGTTTTGTAGATGATTTTATCTGGATATTGCATCATATTCGGATTATTGCCCGCATTCCAATATTTCTCGTTGCGTTTCAGACGAATATTTTGTCCCGTATTCCATTCTTCGAGAATATACGGCCCCGAACCTATCAGCAATTCGGGAGAGCGCGAACATTCCGGCTTACCGAACCAAGTGGCAAATTCTTGCATTGACGCATTGGCTTTTGCACGCTCAAAGTCATTGGTTTCGGCAAAAGTGTATAGGTCAGTCAGTCCTTTGGGGTCAAGTTTGTGCTTGGGCAGTATTCCAACCGTATTTCCTATCGCGTAATCAGCCAGAAAATAAGGCTTTCTCATTGTAAATTTTACGGTATAATCGTCAAGTTTTACTGCATCTTCAATATCTTCTACGTAGTTTCTTACGGCTGCTCCCTCGGCGATAAGCGGGTTCTTAAGTGCTTTAAACGTGAAAATAACGTCGTTTGCCGTCAGTGGTTTGCCGTCGGAGAAAGTTATATTCTTGTGAATAGAGAAAGTGTATGTTAAATGGTCGTCCGAAATATCGGGCATTTTAGATGCAATGTTCGGACGTAATTCGGTGGTTGCAAAGTCAATATCGAGCAAAGGCTCGAAAATGCGTCTGAAAATATTGCTTGCGCCCGCATCGCTTGTGGTTATAGGATTTAGTCCGTTTGGATCGCTAAGGTCATGCACAACTACCCAATCACCTCTTTCCGGCTTGTTTTTATCGAATTCAATAGTGGTATCGTTGCGTTTTCCCGAACAGCCGATTAGCAATAATACTGCGGCGGCGGCAATGGCAGCTCCGTAAAACTTAATTCGGTGTTGAACGAGTTGTACTTTCATGTGAGATTGGTCGTATTGTGAAACATAGCCGCAAATACGGCAATAGAATAAGAAGGCGTTTTCTGCCGTCCGAGCAGTTAATCGTTGCAATATATGCGTCAAAATTACAAAACAACGCTGTTTCTTCTGCGCCTATATTGTTCTTGTATTTATTTTTCGGCGAGCCACGCCCGTTTCAAAACAACCCTTGCCATAGGGTCAAGCGGATAATTGCGCGTATAAGGTTGAAGCAATCGGTAGTGCATTTCGTAAAACAGCATTATTGCAGGCGCATCGGCCATTGCCAGCGATTCGGCACGGCGATACAGCTCGGCGCGTCGATTGGCATCTAAGGTTTGAGTTGCCTCGGCTAATGCCGCAGAAGACTCTGCATTTCGGTAGCGCGTACTATTCGGATAACTTGGCAACCCGGGCTGCACAGGCACAAGCGAGCCGTCGAACAAATTCAGATAATTCTCGGGGTCGGGATAGTCGCCGTACCAGCGCGTTCCCCAAAAAGAGATTTTACCTTGTTCGGCGAGGTCTAATAATTCTGCAAATTGCACGATTTTTATGGAAATATGAATATTCAGATTTTCGTTCAGCATTTGCTGAACAGCCTCTGCTACTTGCGTAAGTCTCGGCTCCTGGTAAATGTACAGAGTAATTTCAGGAAAATTTTTACCGTTCGGATATCCGGCGTGCGATAATAATTCGCGCGCTTTCGCGGGATTGAAATCATAGCCCGTTATCGAAGAAATGTCGTAGCCCGGCATTACCGGCGGCGTAATGCCATGCAAAGCAGGCGCGAAAGGCATACCGCGCAATACGTAGCGCGTTATTTTCTCGCGGTCTATTGAATATGAAAATGCTCGGCGAACGTCGGGTTTGTCGAACGGAGCCTTTGTGCAAAGAAAATCGCAGAACCATGTCAGCATTGCCGGCTTTGCCTGCAAAATAAAATGAGAAAAGCGGGGGCTTAAATTCCGGGAATTAGGAACGAAAATATTGTCGGCATATTCGGTGGGCAAGGTGAAACATTCCTCTAAGTTTCCGCTTTCAAACTCGTTGAATTGTAATTTGTCGTCTTTAATGAATGAAACCGTAACGCCGTCGAGGTACGGAAGTTGATTGCCGTGCCCGTCGCGTTGCCAATAATGCGGATTGCGTTGCAGCAACATCTGGCGGTCATGTTGCCATTCAACAAAAACAAAAGGGCCGGTACCAACGGGATGCTGAAAAAAATCCTTACCGTAAAATCGGGTTGCTTCATGCGGAACAACGCAACTGAAAGAATTTGCCAGCATAAGCAAAAAAGGAGCGTAAGGCCGTTCAAGTTTGATTATGAGCGTAGAGTCGTCGGGTGCTGTAATACCGTGCAATTTAGTGGCTGTATCGCCGCGTAATCGTGCTGCGTGAAATTCGTTTGCCCCGGAAACCTTATCCTTAAAAGCCCAAAAATGTACTGTTTTGGCTGTAGGGTCGGCGCATCGTGCCAAAGAGTAAGCGGCATCGGCCGCAGTCATACGGCGACCTTTTCCATTAGGGAAACACGGGTTGTCGTGAAAAAATACGTCTGTCCGTATATGGAATGTGTAGCGCTTTCCGTCCGGCGATATTTCCCAACTTGTCGCAAGCTCCGGCACTACGTTCAGCATAGAGTCGAACGTAATAAGCCGGTCGTAGATTTGCAGTGCTATGTCATCTGAAAGTTTGCTGTTGATAATGGCTGGGTCAACGCCGTTCGGATTGCCGCGAATCATATTTATGCGGAACCTGCCGCCCGTCAGTATACCGCCGGCTACGGCTGTTCGACGTGCATCTGTTTTCTGTTCCGAGCAGCCTGAAAATATTGCACAGGCTGAAATTGCAACAATAAAAAGCGGGAGAATGCGAAATTTCGTAATAGTAGTCAACATCAAAAATCTAAGCGTACAATTATTGGAATAATGCAATTATTTCAAAAATACTTAAAAATTCCGATGGCGGCACAATTAGAATGAAAATGGTTTTTCCGGCAGATATTATGCGTAATTTATTGGTACGGGCGCACGACTTTTCAAACAACTGTGCGTATAAAAAGCGAAAGCCGCCTCTTGCATAAAAGAAGCGGCTTTATGTAAAGCTACAATAACACCCGATTTACTTTTTATCGGTTTGAGCGGAAGCTACTATTGTATCGGTTACTTTCTTGAAACGGTCGGCGTTCTCGCCGGTCATTTTTGCACGTTGCATCAAAGTAAGCAGATTGTTTGCCTGCGGATAGGTCATTTCTGCCGTTACAATATCGGTTCCCGCTTTTTTGTCCTTTGAACCTGCATCGAGTAATTTGTCGAATATGCCGCGCACTTCCATAAATGCATCTACTTCATTGCCGCGAATCTCGATGGAATTAAGAACTATGCGGGTAAATTCCACTTCGGCCAATGTAAGTTTGGGTTTGATTGTTTGCGTTGCTTGCTGCTGTGCTTGTGCCGTTGTAAAAGCTAAGGCAACAGCCATTGCAAGTACGGTGAAAAATAATGTAAACGATTTTCGGAATAACGACATTGCGACACGCTCCTATTCTTGATATAAACAATTGATAAATTTGTTAAAGCAATAACAAAAATACGAAGTTGCAGCGAAAAAGCAACTTTGCGCAAACATTAGAACTCTTTGCATCTCACAGACGTTTGTTTTCTCTATGTTGTTCAAATTTCGTAAATTTACGTTGCAGCATTTGTTTCCCGCCTCAATTTTTGACATCATGCCGCGATATTTTTTGTGGCTGATTTATATGATGGCGGCGGCGATTATTCCTTGTCGCGCCCAAATCGTAGAGCAGCCGTACCAATATGGTTCTCGTGCAGTTATTCGCGCAGAAGCACAGTTCAATCATGGATTACTAACGTTGTCGCAACGTTTAGCAACAGATGCTTTGACGCGCTTTCCCGAAACGCCGGCCGCCGACCGCGCAATATTATTGCGTGCGGCCGCTGACCGTGCCGCCGGTAATTTTATTCTTGCCGATGCCGGTTTACAGTATTTTACAGCCATTCGTCCTAATTCGCCGCTGTGCGCAGTTGCCCGATTTGAACGCGGATTACTTGCCTATGAACGGCAAAATTTCAAGGAGTCGGTGCTACGTTTTCAAGAAGCGGAAGAAACAGCGGAAGCCGAATTTTCAACACGACGCGATTCGACGTTCTATCGCTTGGGATCCGACGCAGCGTTCTGGTGCGCGGTATCGGTAGCCAAACTCGGCATAATTGACGAAGCTATACCACGTTTTGAGAATTTAGCACGTACATATCCGAACGCTCGATTTGCCGACGATGCGTTATTTGCAGCCGGAGAATTGCACGACGCTGCGCATCGTCCCGACGAAGCCATACCTTTCTATCGCATAATTCGCGAGAAATATACGCATCGCAATACCATAGTTGCCGCGCTTACGCGAGAAGCCGCCGACCAAATTATTATGCGTAATTATCAGAACGCAACAGGGTTGCTCGAACAAGCCGATGCAATGCGGGCAGCCGTATCAAACGATTCGGTCGGAATGTTTTATGAAGCGCAGGATTATGCCGAAAATGTACGTGAGAATATAGGCTATTTGCGTGGGGAAGCATTTAGCGGTATTGGGCAATATGAACGCGCCGTTACAGCCTATGCCGAGACTTCTCGTCTTTTTCCGCAAAGCTATCTTGGTATGCAGATAAAACTCGGCCGCGGCTGGGCATTGTTGAATTTGGGGCGTTATCAGGAGGCGGAACAATTTTATCGTCAGGTTATTGATTCTGCGGCCGAAGATGCTGATGCACGTGCGACAGCAATGCTCTATCATGCGGTTACGCAAAAATATATGGGAAATAGGGAGCAAGCGGGCAAAGAGTTTGCGGCAATGGCTTTGCAGACGGGCTTCCCTTATACTGCGCAGGCATTGCTCGAAGTTGGCCAAGTGCATTACGAAGACGGGCATTACGACCAGGCAAGAAAATCGCTCGAACGTGCAGAACGCGAGTCGCCCGATGCTGTTACATCTGCCCGCATTTTAATATTGCTCGGATTGTCTTATCTGGAAACCGAACAATACGACAAATCAATAAAATCGTTTTCTGCCGTAGAGAAACTTGCCAATAGCGCGAATAATGTAGTTATGCCGCTTAAACTACGCTATCTTGCAGAGTCGCGGCTATATCAAGGCATTGCTTTGGCTAAAAACAACCGATATCGCGAGGCTGTTGCCAAATTGGGAACATTCCTTGCCGAACATTCGTCCGACGCACGATGCGATGAAGCCGTTTTCTGGATAGGAGAGTCGTCTTATCGTGCGGAGTTATTCAAAAATGCACAGGATTTCTACGAGGAAGTTTTGGAGCGTTATCCCAAATCGAAGCGTGCGGAAGAAGCATTGTACGGGCTTGGCTGGACGCTGTTCCGTCAAAGTGAATTTACCAAAAGTGCCGCAAAATTCGCAGAACTGACGCGCCGCTATCCCGAAACGCGCTTTGCCGCCGATGCGATGGCACGAAAAGGAGACGGACATTTCATTCTCAAACAATATCGTGAAGCCGCCGAAGCTTACAGGCGGGCTACAAAATATGCTCCGAAGACTGAAGAAAGTCAATACTCGGCCTATCAACTCGGGTACGCGCTTTTTCGTGCCGGAGATTTGGAAACTGCCGCCGAGGCTTTCCGTTCGTTTGTACGAACTTACCCACGTTCGCGTTTTGCTCCGGCTGCGTTATACTCGCTCGGCTGGACGTATTTTCAGCAACGCAATTATTCGGACGCAATTACCGCATTCAATAATTTGACGCAAACATATCCCGGCCACGAACTTATTGCACGTGCGCGGTATTCGGTAGGCGACTGCCACTATAATCTTGGAGATTTCGAGCAGGCTGCGTCCGAATATCGCATCGTAGCCACTTCTTACCCGTCAAGTCTTTATGCAGGCGAAGCAATTAAGAGTTTGCAATTCTGCCTCGAAGCACTCGGGCGCGAAGCCGAAGCCGATTCGGTGGTTGAAGAATATACGCGGAATAATCCTACTCTGGAAGTTACCAAAGACCTTATTACGTCGAAAGCCCAAAAATTTTACTCGTCAGGGCGTTATGCAAACGCGGCGGCAGAACTTGAAAGCTTTTTATCTAAATATCCCGATGATGATAAAAATGCAGAAGCATTGTTTTATCTCGGGAAAAGCTATATCGGAATGAACGAGCCGCTAAAAGCGGAACGTGCCTTGAACGATGCGAAAAATAAATACCCGAACAGCGAATATGCACCGCTCGGACAGCTTGAAATAGCCTATCTCAAATTGCAACAAAATCTTCCGTCCGGTGCCGATTCGGTGTTCAATATTGTGCAAAACGACTATGCTGCAAGTCCGCAGGCACCGCAAGCCGGTTTTGAACGTGCCGATATAGCCTATAAACGCGGCGATACCGTAAAGTCTCTAAATATCTATCGCGACGTTGCCGCTCGCTATCGGGCTACCGAATATGGCGATCAAAGTTTATATCGTGTTGCTATGTTCTACAGAATGAAAAATATATTCGACACATCGCGCCTTTATTTCACCGAATTGGCTGGGCGTACTTCTAATCCGCTGATAGCCGCCGAATCGAATTATCGTATAGGAGAACTTTGGGCACGAGAGAAAAATTGCGATAGTGCGACAGCGGCATTCGGTGCGGTGCGCGAAAAATACTCCGAAGTCGAGGATTGGTTCACGCTCTCTACACTCGGTGCCGGCGAATGCTACGAACGATTGGCTAATATAGAAGCGGCACGGGCTGCCTATCAGACCATAGCAACACTCAGGCCCGATGACGATTACGGTAAGACAGCCGTTGCCCGCTTAAAAAGATTGTCGAAAGAGACGGGGAGAAAGCCATGAAATCAATGAGCTGTTTTATATTCGGTACGGCTTTTTTACGCATTTCTGCTTTCATTGCGCTTTTATTGACCGGTGCTTTTGCAACGGCGCAAACAAAAGATAAAACGTCCGAACAGCAATCGCTCGAACTGCCTATTGTAGTTGTGCAAGGTCAGGATAAATTCGATGTTCCTGCGGTTATTAAAAAAAATCCGACAAATACGCCGCCGGTTGTGCGCTCTATGCTCGATTCGCTCAATTCGCTTGAAAAATGCCGCCCGGCTCTGTTGCCTGCCGCCGAATTGCCCGAGCCGGCACACTCGCCGCATTCTGCTGACGGATTCATTATGGGGGAATCCGGACAATTTTTTACGTCGAAAGTACAGGGCGGAATAGGGTTTACGGCGGGCAATTACCGGCTCTATGCCGATGCAAATGCTAACGGAAGCGCGGGACATATTGAAAATGCAGGCTATTTTTCTTACGGTGTCGGTCTTTCATCTGTATATGTAGCACCGGAACAATTTATTTTCTTTGGAGGAAGCCGCACAGAGTCTTCTGTAAAATTCGGACAACGGTTCTATAAATTATACGGAAAGCATGAGTCGCCGGGCGCAGATGTTCCCGAGCGCACATCTACTTCGTTCGCCGTTGGTGCAAATATCGGCGGTATCTACGACAATTATGCCTATGAAGCTGCCGGCCGTTGGTCGGCTACGGGCATATCTCAAGCCGATTTTGATGCGGCAGATAACGGAATTTTCGGCTCGCTGAAAGTAATGCGCAATTTTGATAATTATGTACTTGGTGCGCGTTTGGCTCTTGATTTTCATACCTTGCACGGCGTGGGCTATAACTTTCTTGAATTTGCAGGCAACTATAAAACAAACGTATCCGGCGTTGCTATCGAAACGGAAGTCGGCTTTCAAACAGCAACCTCAACTTTAGAAACTAATTCGGGTGCATTGCGCGTGTCCGGTTCGATTCGTGTGCCGCTTTCGGGCAATTTCTCATTGGGATCATCGGTTGCCAGCGGGTTAGAGCAAGCGTCGCTCGGCGAATTGCTGACGGAAAATCCTTATCTGAATCCGTATACGGTCATAGATTTTGCAAAAACCGCAGTTGTATGCGCTTCAATGCTATATTACCATCCCATTCCGACACTTTTTGCGGGAATAGGGGGTAAATTTGCTCTGCAAAACAACGCTCCGTTTTTTCGGCCGGATACGTTGGAAATGTTTGGTGTCGGATACGGCGATATTTCACGTGCGGAAGCTACTGGCGAAGTATTGTGGAATCCGAGCGATAATGACGTAATGTCGGCTCATATATCCGCCGTTTCAGCGGTATTTCGCAATATAAGCGGCGACGTTCCATATATTCCGTCATTACGTGCGTCGAGCGAGTGGACACGTTCGTGGAACGAACAAATAAACACGAGAATTTCAGCCGTATGGTACGGCAAACGCCGTATAGCCGAATATAATAATAAAGAAATTGACGGCTGGCTCGATATCGGGTTCCGTGCCGATTACACTTTTCGTCCCGATATTTCGTTTTTTGCGCAGATTTCCAACCTCGCAAATTCATCGAAAATTATCTGGAACGGCTATCGGGAACAAGGTATTTCGGGTACGGTAGGCGTATTATGGAAATTTTGACACGTAATTGCCCGAATGGGTAAAGTATTGAAAATACAGCCGCCTTTGTGAAAATCAACTAAGTTAATCCATGAATCGCGATTTAGTTGTAAGTTTCTATCTGTAATGACGCAGTTTTATTGATTGTCGGAATAAAAATGTTACGCTTTATATCATTTCACGGGTGAACTATGGCAACATCACCATTTTCCGCCGAGCTCCGCAAAGAGGAAGTCTATGGTGGATTCGACGCTTCAGATGTCGACGAAGCCTTTGAACTTGAACGTCTTGAAGCGTACCCAGGCGAAATTACGTCTGAATTTGCCGAAGCTTTTTCCGGTGTACAGCCTTCTGTTGCGCCCGAACCCGAACCCGAACCCGAACCCGAACCCGAACCCGAACCCGAACCAATAATAAATGCGCCTATTGCCGTTCAAGCTCAGAACGGCAATGATTTCAATATTTTAGACCAAGAATTGCTTGATATTTTGAAAGCCGAATTGTCCGGCTCGCAAGGACAAACGAAAGATACTGCCAAGCCTGTCGGGGCTGCTGTGCAATCGTCCGAATTTGTTGAAGTAGGCAGTGACGGCAATAGTACAACTTTTGATTTCAGCGAAATTGAGGCAAAGCATCCGTCCGAATACCGGGAAGATAACTCTGCGGCTCGGGCAACAGCCTATTCGGCCGACAGTTATGCAAGCTATGCAGGAATGGCTATGGAAACTCCCGTACAGAGCAACAACGAGGAAAAGCCGCGTCAGGATAAATTGAGGGGAAAAACAGTTTATCTTGCGGCAGCCGGATTATTGCTGGCTTTGGGGCTGGGCGGAGCGATATATTTTCTGTGGCCGGGCATTGCGTCAATCGCCGGAATTTCCGGCACAGCCGATACATTGATAAAAATGCCGCCTATATCCAAGACGGCTGAAGCGAAAAAAACGGACGAAGCAACTTTGCAACATAAACACGATGAACATATCGCGAGCGAGACCATGTCTGTTGTTGCAACAAATATAGAGCCGGAAGAAGCGCGGACAACGGATACTGTAAAACATGAAGCAGAAAAGCCGAAAGAACAATTAAAAGAAAAAACTATAGCGATTGCAAAAGAACCGTTGCATATTCAGGATAAAAAAGCAGACGAAGAAATTAAGGCAAAGCCGAAAAAAAACACTCGAAAACAAGAACGATCATTATCGGCAGAACGCATTGCAAAATCTGAAAAAACGGCTGATCAACCGAATAAAGTAAAGCCCGAATCTCCGCCTGCGCCCGGCAGTACTACGGGTGTCTACACGGTGCAGGTATATTCTACACCGTCTAAAGATGATGCCGAAGAATGGCTTGACAAACTGCGAACAAAGCAAATTTCAGGCGGATTCGTGAGCAATCAGACTGTACGCGGACAAATATGGTATCGCGTTCGATTCGGGAACTTCGGCAGCCGCGAAGAAGCCGAAGCCGCCGCACGTAATAAAGGATTTTCTAAAAGCTGGATTGATCGGATTAAGTGACAGGCAACGGTATGAACTCCAACTTACAGTCGGACGAAAAGAACATATCTTTATCGTTACCGTGGAACCCATTTACGGCACGAGGTTTTGCTGTTGCTTGTGTTGCGGTTGCATTGCTTATTGTTTTATTCTCTTTTTTGGACGTTACGCCTGTTCGCTATAGCCGTAATGACTCGGCACTTCCCGACAGTACCATAATGCTGATATTCGGGCCGGGCGACGGTACGGGGGCCAGGAAAGGGAATCTGACCGCCGAGGGTGTAAAACGTCGTGGCAAGGCTGCGGCCGACGCTCTCGACGACGCAACGAGTGCGATGAAATCCGCGGTAACAGCCAAAACACAACCTACAGCCGACCCGATGACTACATCGAGGCCTGTTCCGACAAAAAACATGATTGCCGAACATAAAGGAACGGACTCTGCTTCCAGCTCGACAAAAAGCATCGGTGATTTAACGTCCGGCACTGACGATGGAACGGGATTGGGAGTAGCCGGCGCAGGGCGCGGTAAGGGAGAAGGCTGGGGTGATATTGATTGGGGCGGCGGCGGAAATCGCGTGGTATTGGTGAAGAAAAAGCCGCCGTTTCCCGTCGGGGCACAGCCTGCTACAATTCGCATACAATTTCGTGTCCGTTCCAACGGAACGGTTGGGCGAATGATGCCGCTTCAGAAAGCCGACCCGCGATTGGAACAGGCGGCAATGGATGCTTTGCGACTATGGAAATTTAATCCTATACCCGGAAATGCGGAAATGGTAGGCATTATACCGTTTCAATTTAAGTTGAATTAACATTATGGAAAACTCTGACTTGCTTGGATTTCTCAAAGGATTACCTATATTCGCTTGGGCTATTATAGGAGTTTTAGCCATAGGAGTCCTGTTCGCGGTAGCAAAAAAAATGTTGAAATCAGCATTATTACTTGCAGCGGCTGGTGCTGTTGTCTATCTTGTCGGACGCTATTTGATATAGCGGAAAAGAAAATGTTGCCGCTGAATCAATCGCATCGGCAAGCAAAAAATAAGCGGAATAGCCTTGTATTTCGCCAAAACGTGGGGCATATATGCTTCGTTGATTATTCACGACATTTTTTAGTTTTTAAGAGTGTAAATGTTACATACTATTGGCGTTATTGGTAGCGGATACGTGGGGCTGGTTACGGGCGTATGTTTCGCCGAAATAGGCAATGCCGTGTATTGCGTGGATATAGACCAAGAAAAAATCAAGCGATTGAGACAAGGCATAATGCCGATATACGAACCGGGTCTCGAACATTTGTTGGATCGTAATCTTAATAACGGACGACTGAAATTTACCGATGATTTGGCGGAAGCTGTTGCGCGATGCTCTTTACTGTTTTTATGCTTGCCTACGCCTCCCGACGAAGACGGCTCGGCCGATTTGCAATATGTGCTTTCTGCATCGGCCGGTATTGCGCGCTTGTTGCAAGCCACGCCGCCGTTACAGCCGACAATTGTTGTAAATAAAAGTACGGTTCCTGTCGGCACTGCCGAAAAAGTTCGCAATGTTTTTCGCATGCTTGCTCCCGATTGCAAAGTATATGTGGCGAGCAATCCGGAATTTCTGCGCGAAGGCTTTGCCGTAGAAGATTTTATGAAGCCCGACCGTGTGGTTGTCGGCACGTCGGATGAATATGTGGCCGCGATGATGCAAGACTTATATGAGCCTTTTGTTCGCAGTGGCAATCCGATTTATATTATGGATGAGCAGAGTGCCGAAATAACCAAGTATGCCGCAAATTGCTTTTTGGCCATGCGAATTTCGTTTATGAACGAGTTGTCGCGTTATTGCGAGGCGGCCGGTGCGGATATTGAGAAAATTCGTATAGGTATCGGCTCGGATAATCGAATTGGGAAGCGTTTTCTTTTTGCAGGATTAGGTTACGGCGGAAGTTGTTTTCCAAAGGACGTGAAAGCGTTGATCCACTCCGCCGCCGCCGTCGGTACGCCGCTTCGCATAATGGAGGCGGTAGAATTTTCTAATTTAAAGCAAACCGAACGTTTTACCGCAAAAGTACTGCAACGCTTCGGCAATAATGTTGCCGGGCACTCGTTCGCAATTTGGGGGCTTGCATTCAAGCCTAATACCGACGATACACGCGAAGCACCGGTCTTCCGCGTAATCAAAGAATTGCTTGCTGCGGGAGCTAATATTACGGCTTACGACCCGGAAGCGGCTGAAAATACGCGGCGCGTTTTCGGCGATTCCATCGGTTATGCCAATTCGGCTATGGAATGTTTGCAAAATGCAGACGCATTGATTATAGCAACTGAATGGAACGAATTTCGCAAGCCCGACTTTGAAACTATGAAGAATTATATGAAACGGCCGATAATCTTCGACGGACGTAATTTATATGAGCCGGACAAAATGCCGGAAGCAGGTTTCGAGTATTACAGCATAGGCAGAAAAGCGGTTGCAGGCTGACTTAATGCTCGGGCTATTATTCGACAAAATAACAATATTGGCGAAAAATAAACTCAAACAACCTAATCATTATCGAAAGACAATAGAATATGTCGCAAGAAAACGAAGAAACTCCGAAAGCAAAAAAGGGATTGCCTAAAATTGTTACGTATATCGCGGCCGGAGTTCTCGCCGCGGCAGTGTTCGGAAGCGGCATCTTTATTGGTACCAAGATATTAGGTGGCTCGGGCGATAAAAAAAATGAATCTAAAAAAGAAGAGCATGCCGAATCGGCTCATACCGAAGAAGAGGAAGAAGAGATGCCGATAAGGAAATTGGGCGTAGTTGTACCGATGAAAGACGACTTGTTATTTAACCCCAAAGACGCTCCGTCGCGCTTTGTGATGATTGGCATTGGAATTGAGGTCGCAACGGAAGAAGACAAAGCAAAAGTGGAAAACGAGCTTACAATACCGATAAATGCTGCCATTTTGAGAAAGTTGCGGTCATATACTTTAGACGAAATACAATCGTCGAATGTGCAAGACTCGTTGCCGATAATTCTCAAGAAAGAGATACGCCCGATATTCGGTGAAGTTAAGCTTAAAAATGTATATATCTCCAAATTTATCATACAGTAAGCAATAGGTACGCTACTGTTTACCGGATAAGTACGGCGATATATTTTTCAGGGATGAACTATGCCAGACGTACTTTCGCAGAATGAAATTGATTCGTTGCTTACCGAAATGACGGTGGGTGCGGTAGATGTAGACTCGCTTTTGCAACAGCGCAAAATACGGGACAGCGATGTATCCAATTACGACTTTCGCCGCCCGAATCGAATTTCAAAGAACCAAGTTAGGCAGATACAGACAGTCCACGAGAATTTTGCCGAAATTTTCGGTTACTATCTTGTTTCCCGTCTCCAAACTCTCGTTTCTATTTCCGTAACCGCGGTCGACCAATTATTCTATTCCGAATTTATTCTTTCGGTTGCCAATCCGAGCTGTATTTACGTGTTCGATATTACCAAAACCGATGGTACGGGAATACTCGAAATCAGCCCGCAACTCGCGCTTACGGTAGTCGAGCGTTTGCTTGGCGGCAGCGCGGATATAGTTCGCAAGCCGCGCACAATTACTCCGATAGAGCAAGCCGTTATGCGAAAAATAGTCGACCATGCCCTCGGAGATTTAAGCACGGCGTGGCGTTCTATTGCAGACCTGAATTTTTCCTATCAGCGGCTTGAAACCGAATCGGAATTTGTGCAAATAGCACCGTCATCGGAAATAGTCGTACTTGTATCGTTCGACGTAAATATCGGCGTGAACCAATATCTGATGAATCTTTGCTTTCCCACTTTCACGCTTGAAGACGTTCTTGCACGAATGAACAGACAGCAAGTTACGCCTAATATTTCGCAAACGCCCCAGCGTGTCCGTGAAAATATACAAGTGATGAAGCATCAAATTTCGCAAACTGTTTTGCCTGTGGTGGCCGACCTCGGCAAGGCTACTGTTACGGTAGAGGATCTGCTGGCTCTAAAAGAGGGCGATGTGTTGAAATTGAATACCAAAATAGATAATGAAATTGAAGTCAGTATCGGCTCGAAACGCAAATATGCGGCACGACCGGGAACTCTTGACGGTAAGAAAGCCGTAAAAATTACGCGGCAACTAAAGGAAGAAGATCTTATTGAAACTGAAATTTTCTATCGTGCTTCGGAGAAATAATATATGACGCAGGAAGAAATTGATAAGCTGCTCGAAGGCGGTATTGAGCATATTGAAGCGGCAGAGCAAACCGGGGAATCGGAAATTCTTCATCCGGAATTCCAAGAAGTAAGTGCGCCGCCTACGGGGGTGGCCGCCGGCGATCCGAAAATGTCGTTGCTGTACGATTTACAACTTACGCTGTCTATTGAACTTGGGCGTACCAATATGCTTATACGCGACATACTCAGATTAGGGCGCGGCTCTGTTATAGAATTCGATAAACTTGTCAGCGAACCGGTTGATGTATTGGTCAATGGCAAAAAAGTGGCCGGCGGCGAGGTCGTTGTGATTGATAAGCACTTCGGGGTGCGTATCACTACACTGGTAGACCCGAACGACAGATTGCGCAGTTTTAAGCGGTGAAGCGATGTTAGACGAAAATTTATTGCGTGCCTTCCTTTCTCTTGCCGCTTGCGTAGGTGTATTGCTTATTGCGTATTTGTTTATCAAAAAATATGCGGCAAAGCGAAACAATGTGTCCGTGTCCGGCAATGACTCGATTTCCATAATTTCACGTATGCCGTTGCCGCCCAAAGGAATGTTAAGCATAGTAGTAATAGGGCGGCGCAGACTGTTGATAGGCTCTACCGAACATAATATATCGTTGGTTGCCGACCTGACTGAAAACGTTACCGCCTCTAATGTACCGAGAGAGCCTGCGTTAGAGATGAATTTACCGGCTCCGGCTGTAAAGATGCCTGCAAATTCGGTGAAAATGTCTCCGGCCGTTGTTGAAGAAGACGATTCCGCTTCGTTCTCTACATTTCTCAAAATGATTCTTTCACGCGAATCTACACGGAAATAATCTATGCACGATAAGCCGCAGGGACGCTGCTCCGAAGACGACGTACAATATGCGGCCGTTATGTTTTCGCATGACCTTACCGAAAGAAAAGGACATTGCGTTAATTTGAGCAATGGCGCGGAAGTCGCACTGTTTCGTTACTGCGGAACGCCTTATGCCGTTTCAAATATATGCCCACATCAACATTCTTCGGTTATTTGCAAAGGCATGGTTAGCGACGGTTGCGTAGTTTGTCCGATGCACGGCTGGACGTTCCGCCTATACGACGGGAAATGCGTTAGCGGTGAAACGGCGTTATTAGACGTTTTTCGAGTAATCGAACGCGGCGGTATCGTGTATGTGGAAGAGCCGGCCGAAAAAACGCCCGCATGGATGAATTGGTAAGTGTAATGACATTAACAGAACGCATAAAACTTATTGCGTCAGAAATAGGATTTGCAGATGTAGGTATTGCAAAGGCTGACCCTATGGACGTAAGTTTTTTTTGCGAATGGCTGGCGGCCGGATATGCGGGTACAATGGGCTATCTTGAGCGTAATATAGAAAAACGCAACGATATACGCGAAATTCTCCCCGACGCTCGTTCGGTTATAGTTATTGCCGAGAATTACCACACCCCTTTTTATCATCAAAAAGAAGACATCGGAAAAATATCGCGCTATGCGTGGGGCGACGATTATCATGACGTAGTTATAGAAAAATTACGACGCTTTTGTGCCGAAATAGAGTCCGTTGCTCCCGGTTGTGCTACCAAGCCATACGTTGATACCGGGCCGACTATGGATAAACAATGGGCTGTACGTGCCGGTATCGGCTGGCAAGGTAAACATTCCAATATTATCTCGCGTAAATTCGGCTCATGGTTTTTTATAGGCTTGGTTATCACTACGGCCGAACTTGTCCCCGACACTCCTGTTCAAGACTTTTGCGGTAATTGTACGGCTTGTATTGATGCTTGTCCTACGAGTGCCATTGTCAAACCTTATATAGTGAATGGAACAAAATGTCTTTCGTATTGGACTATTGAAACCAAGCCCGATATAGAAATTCCTCACGAAACAGCGCGTAATATGGATGGCTGGATATTCGGTTGCGATATTTGTCAGGATGTTTGCCCGTGGAACAGATTCCGCAAGGATACCGACGATATTCGTTATTTCCCGCGCTACGATGAAATTATACTGAATACATCAACAATCGATAATATGCAGCAGGAAGATTTTTCCGCAAGATTCCGCAAAAGCCCCGTAAAGCGGACGAAACTCGGCGGATTAAAGCGTAATGTAAGAGCATTGAACAACGGAAAATCGTAATGATGCCGGAATTTGACAGACCTGCTATATTTCCAAAAGGAATACTTGCTGCCATAAGTTTGCGCAATGTAGCCGCATTTCCTAAAATCGGGTTTTCTCCCGGAAGTCGAGGTGCGTTGCCGAGCGACGAAGAGCTGACCAAGCATCGCTCTATTTTAGCCGATGAAATCGGCTTACCGCCTGAATCTCTTAAATTCCAGCGACAAATTCACGGTGATATTATTTGCAAAGCAGGGCGTAATTCCGAAGAAACCGAATCGGACGGCATGATAACGGCAGAAACGAATATAGGATTATGTATTTCTATTGCCGATTGTGCGGCCGTTTTGGTTTATTGTGAGGCCAGTCGCAGCATAGGCGCATTTCATTCCGGATGGCGCGGCACTTATTTGAAAATAAGCAGTTGCGGCATCGAGATGATGCGTTGTGAATTTGATGCGCAACCGCAATCTATGTTTGCCTATATTTCGCCCTGTGCAGGCGGCGAGGCTTATGAAGTAGGCGGCAAAGTAGCGCGTTTGTTCTCAAAAACGCGGCATATAAGCGGAGATAAATATACGCTTGATATCAGAGCCGAAATTCGCGACGAGCTGATTGCAGCCGGTATATCGCCCGGACGTATTGAATGTTCCGATGCTTGCACGATTCGGGACCATCTCTATCATTCATACCGTCGCGACAGTAATACGTCCGGCCGTATGGCGGCCATAATAGCCATGAAGCCCTAACTTTTCGGATTTTAACGAATAAAGATGATTCCGCGCCTCTATGCGTGCCGCAGCCGCAACGAATTGGCAATAACCGACACGGAGCTTGCAGCCATTGCCGCCGCTGCGAACATAGGGTCGAGCAATGCACCAAGCCCAATGTAGAAAACGCCTGCGGCAAGCGGAATACCGAGAGTATTGTAAATAAACGCAAAAAATAGATTTTGTCGAATTGTACTCATTGTGCGGCGCGATAATTTTATTGCCGCAACAATTCCGGCTATGTTGCCGCGTACTAATGTAACAGAGGCTGTTTCGAGTGCTACGTCAGAGCCGCCGCCAATAGCAAATCCTATGTCGGCCTGTGCCAATGCCGGAGCATCGTTAATGCCGTCGCCCGCCATTGCCACTATTTTCCCTTCATTTTGCAGTCGTGCGATATGCTCGCTTTTTTCGTGAGGCAGTACGCCGGCAATAACGGTTTCTATGCCGACTTTTGAGGCGACAGACCGTGCGACCGTAATAGAATCGCCTGTAAGCATCACAAGTTCCAAACCCATATTTCGCAGTATTTTAGTGTTGTTTACCGTTGTCGGACGTAATGTATCGGCAAGAGCGAAGCATACAGTAGCCTCCGTGCCGACGGCCCCTATCACAACCGACATTCCGTTTGCGGCAAATTCTTCTGCGGCGGTATAAATATTCGGCGGAATTTGTATGCCGAATTCTCCCATAAGCCGCATATTGCCTGCCGCAATGCGCGAGCCGTCCGCAATGGCCGTCATGCCGCGTCCGGAAAGTTCTTCCACGTCGGAAATATCGGCCGCCGTAATTCTGTTTGCCGAACAATATACGGCTATTGCTTCGGCGAGCGGATGTTTGGAACGAGATTCCAATGCAAATATGGCGGGAAGTATCGTTTCGGGCGAAACGTTTTCGGCAAATCGCACATCCGCAACCGCAGGGCGGCCTTCCGTCAGTGTTCCGGTTTTGTCGAAAACTACTGTAGTAATGGTTTCGGCGCGTTCTATGCTTTCTGCATCCCGAAAAAGAATGCCGAGTGTTGCACCGCGCCCGGCCGCTACTGTTACCGCTGCTGGTGTGGCCAATCCCAAAGAGCATGGGCAAGCAATAATCAGTACGGCAATCGCTGCTTTCAGAGCAAACTCTGTTTCAGCTCCGACTGCCATCCATACACCAAATGTTATCAATGCAATCACAATCACTATAGGAACGAATATACCGCTGACTTTATCGGCTAATCGCTGAATAGGTGCTTTCGAGGATTGCGCCTGCTCCACCAAACGTATTACCGAGCCTAGAAACGAATCGGATCCAACGCCCGTAACCTTCATGCGGAATGCGCCGGAAGCGTTCAGTGTAGCACCACGTACCGTATCGCCCTGCGATTTTTCCACAGGCAACGGTTCGCCGGTCAGCATAGATTCGTCAACAGCCGAAGCACCTTCTACAATAATGCCGTCGGCCGGAATGCTTTCGCCGGCACGAACAATAACTATATCGCCGGGAATGAGCCGGTCAACGGAAATATCGCGCTCGTAACCGTCGGACGTTATAATTCGAGCAGAACGCGGACGCAATGCAGCAAGTGCGCGTAAGGCTCCGTTTGCTTTTGACTTGGCTCTTTTTTCCAGGTAATTTCCAAGTAGTATTAGAGTTATTATGCTTGCGGAAGTATCGTAATATACGTGCCCCGCTCCGGCAGAAGGCGATAGAGTTGCAACTGCGCTGTAAAGCAGAGCGGTTCCTGCGCCTACAGCCACTAAAGTATCCATAGAAGCCGCTCCGTGCCGTGCCGCCGCGAATGCCTTGCGAAAAAAATGAGAGCCACAATAGATTACGACCGGCAGAGTCAGTAAAAGTTGTATGAAGTCGAGGCCTTTCGAGTGGGAAAGTTCATGAAATGCCGGAAACATACTAATCATGGAAAGGGGCATAACTATTGCCGTAAGTATTGCGGCTATAATTAGTTTGCGCCGAAATATAATGGTGTCGTTATTGCTTCCGGCCATCAATTGTTGCTCATCGGCCGCAACGTCGGGGCGCAATATGGTTGCCGTGTATCCTGCGTTTTCTACGCTGCGAATCAGCCGCTCCTCGTCGACTGACTCTGAGTCAAAGCGTATTAAGGCTTTTTCGGAAGTAAGATTAACCGAGGCAGACAGAACGCCGGCTGTTCCGTTAAGTGATTTTTCGACAAATGCCGAACAAGATGCGCAAGACATTCCGCCGATAGAAAGCGTTGCAACGGAAATATGTGGAACGGAATTTTGGGTTTTATTGTCTGGCATAAAAAGAATGTATTCTTGAGATTATACGTTGTAAATCATACAAAGCCTATCATGCATGCCTGCAAGGTTTTTTTTGTTCCGAATCTACATAATGCGTTCTATGCAGGTTTTAGTGCAAAATTACCGAGCTTTCAAGTGGTTTTAAGTGTAGTTTTACGGAAAATGCGTGTAGAATTTATGCGGTAAAAGTCTGCTTTTCATCAAAGAAAACCTCTGTTTCCGAAATGGAGTGCGGAAACAGAGGCATTTTTATTTCTATTATTGCGAATTACAGATGGTGACGGCACGCATCAGTTTCAAATTTTTATCCGCCAGCCGCGAGTTTCGAAAATACCTCGTGCAAGGTCTTCGCGATGATTGGGATGCGCTATATTTACGAGTTCTTGCGCTCGTACCTGTAAACTTTTCGCATAGAGGTAAGCGATGCCGTACTCCGTAACTACGTAGTGTATGTGGGCGCGCGTAGAAACTACTCCGGCGCCTTCATTCAGAAAAACCGAAATGCGCGTTGAGCCGTTTCGCGTGGTAGAAGGCAGTGCAATTATCGGTTTACCACCTTCCGAGAGAGCCGCGCCGCGAATGAAATCCATCTGTCCGCCTACGCCCGAATACATTTTTTTGCCTATGGAGTCGGCGCAAACTTGCCCTGTGATATCTACCTCAATAGCACTGTTTATGGCTGTAACTTTAGGGTTTCGGCGAATAACGGCCGTATCGTTTATATAACCTATATCGAGCATATTAACCGAAGGATTGTCGTTGATAAAATCATAAAGCCGGCGAGTTCCCATCACAAAACCGGCGGTAATTTTTCGTGGATGCACTTTTTTTTCTTCGCCGGTTATTACGCCTTTTTCAACCAGAGGAATTACGCCGTCGGAAAACATCTCGGTGTGAATACCTAAGCGTTTATGATTGTCTAACGAGGCGAGGACTGCATCGGGAATTGCCCCTATGCCCATTTGCAACGTTGCGCCGTCTTCTACGAGTGAGGCGACAAATCGCCCGATTGACAGCTCGGCATTGCCTACAACGGACGGTATTGCCTCCGGCAAAGGTTGGTCGTGAATTACTGCTATGTCAATATCGGACTCGTGAATAAAAGCGTCGCCGTGCGTTCTCGGCATAAAAGAATTTACTTGGGCTATAACCGTTGTTGCCGATTCTATTGCTGCGCGAGTTGCATCAACTGACACTCCGAGCGAGTAATAGCCGTGGCTGTCCGGCGGTGAAACCTGCACGAGAGCAACATCAAGCGGTAGAATTTTTTTACGGAACAAAGCCGGAACTTCGCTTAGGAAAACGGGCGTGTAATCGGCGCGGCCTTCTTGCGTTGCCTTTCTTGTGTTTGCACCGATAAATAAGGCGTTTACGCGGAAACTATCTGCATATTCAGGCTTAGTGTACGGAGCATCGCCTTCGGTGTGCAGATGAACTATCTCTACGTTTTTTAACGGCTGTTCCACCATAGCGGATATAAGCATCTGCGGCGCGGCGGCAACGCTGTGAATAAATACTCTGTCGCCGGAACGTATTGCAGACATTGCCTTTTGCGGTGTTTCGTAACGGGGCATTTCAACCTTTGGTTTTTTGGGGTACAGTAGTAAAATTTATCTTAATTTACGGATAATAAGATTTCTGTGCCGTTAATAGTTTTCAAACCGTGTTCGTTTTCGATTAGAGTAACATAACCATTATTGATTTGTTCTTACAAGTGAACGCAATTTCGACCTATGCTGTGCGTCTAATCCGCTTGTAATTTCGCTTGTGATTATTGTGCGTTAACCGTCAAGAAAAACAAGGTTAATAATCACTTTGGGAAAAAAATATTGCAAAACACGGACAATTCCGTAAATTGCGAACGATTTGCCGTATAGCAGCCCTTAATAAGGGAAATTTTCTCATCTATAACTCTTAGGAGGAAACGTATGAAAACAACCAAAATTATGCTCGCCGCTCTTACCGTTGGTGCAATGTTGATTGCACCTATTGCAGCACAGGCCAATTGCGATGAAAAAGCAGCATCTTGTTGCAGCAAAAAAGCAAAGAAGGCCTCGATGACAATGAAAAAAGAATGTACCGATGCAGCCAAGACCAGCTCGGCTTCAACTACGGCTACGCCAGCTCCGGTTGTAAAAACAGATGCTCCGGCCGGAAATCAATCCAGCCCGAAATAAAACGAACGCACGGCGGGCAGTTCTATTTACGATTAGGCTGCCCGCACGGCACTTGTCGGCAAGTCAATGAAAATACCGCATTATCCGCGCATTAAGAGAGTCGGCTCGTCCAATCCGGCATAATTTATTAGAGAATAATAATGTTGTTCTATACGTTGCGCAAACAATTCGTTCGGCGCGTATGTCTCGCAATAAAAATCGTTCAAATAGTATATACACAAAGAGTCGTATGACCTGTCAATACCCGCTGTTACGCTCACAGGCTGAATTGTTTACTATTTCTGGGGGATACTGCTATGTCTAAGGGAGGGGCCGGAAAGGTCTATTTCGTGCTGTATCTTGCAGTTATTCTCGAACTGCTGATTATTATAGTAGAGCGGGATGAAGCGGAAGAGCATCTTGTTAAAAGGCAGAAAGAATCCATGAAAATAGTGGAGAGTATTCTGTCGCAATTGCAGGCCGGTGCCGGCAGTGAAGGCATAGGTACGCGCCCGCAAGACGAAATTACGCTAAAAACCAGCGATCTTGACCCTGAAGTCGCACGATTAATAGACGACGACCGCGAATACTTGGTTGATGTCGGCGTTGTTGACGTTAGCGGAGAAATCGAAAAAGTTAAGGCTGACGGAAGGTTAGAACCAAAAGACAAAACCGCAAGATTTAAGGAATTGGTCGACCTTGCCAATGTAAAAGATTTGCAATATCAGATATTTTACAATCCGAGCTCCGACGTGGTAATGCCTCTTTTCCCTTCGGAGGATACTTTGCGGCTTATGGAAAAAAAACAGCCGTTTAAGGAAGCCAGAGACATAGGAGACGGTTGGCGTTTGGAAATGGTGCGCCAAATCCAACTTGACGAAAAGGCCACAAAACAAAAGCCGGGCGTACACGAAGAAGACCTTTACAAGCAACCGGTGTACGGGAAATATTCGCCTGATTTTATGGTGGGTAACTTACAAGAATACGCACCTCCGGGCATTCCGACAGACAGTGTTTTCCGCTATTCACAGGGCAAAACCGATACGCTTGCAATGCTGAACGGCAATAAATACAAAAAGCGTACATTTTCCGTAATGTACAAACCGCCGCAAAAACCCGGGTGGTTCAAACTGCGCTTTACATCGCAAACAAGCCGAATACTCGGAATTCGTTCTCCTGAAGGAATGAATACGCGTGAAATATCTGATGATGAAAAAGTAAATATAGGTACTGTGCAATTAAAGGTTAAAGATCTTCGATTAGTTAAGAAAGAATTGGTTCGAGATTTAGAGACAATGAATGTACCGAGTGCCGATGACTTGGCCGACGGCAAGGTGACGCTTGCGGATTTTAAAGAAAAACTAGAGACTGCATTACAAGCAGCGCAGAAAAGTTCTGATGAGAAAATTCGTGAAAAATCAGGTAAAATAGAACTTTACGGGTATATAGCACAGCTTCTCGCACCCAATCAATCGGAGAATTTTGACCAGAACAAAGGCAGTATGGTGTTTAGTTTGCACGTGGTCAAGTTGCCGCCTCAAAAACAGCCGCCTGCAATCGTGGTGATATACGATGAGGATACACGCTCATTCGATAAATTGCAAAAGACAATAATTCGTTTCGAAGCAGGGCCGTATCAACCGACAAAACCGCCTACTGTAACGAGTGTTCCGCCTTTGCCTTGGAAAGTTGTTGATCTTGGTGTGTCAGGTAGTAGTACTGCATCTGGAGCCGCAAGTGCAGGCGATGCCGGCAAAACGCGCAAATATCAATTAGTGCTCGAGCAACCTGCGCAGGCAGGCGATTACACTATTACCGTTTCTCATTCTAACGAGCGCGGGCAAAGCGACAGCAAAGAATGTAGAATGAAAGTATATGAAAGCAGAATTGCCAATGAGGAAGACATAAAGAGCAATCTTACGGGATTCCAATACGGCGACAAGTTTATTCCTATGCCTATAGAACCGGCATCGGGTAATAGCATAAAGCCGGGTGAATTTATACTTAGCGGTGTTCTCGGCACAGGCGATCAACTGCCCGATACACGAGGATTTACGATACCGGACGGAAGTGCTAAATGTATTCCGGCAACCGCTCAAAATCTATCGTTCCGCGTAGCTTGGGAATTTCCGCGTACAGGTGAAAAAGTGGTGTTGCTGGAAGTAGACGGAAAAGCAACTCAAAAGAAAGCAAAAATTACCAATGTAGGAACAACCGACCCGGGGTTTGACCGTAAAAACCCGATTGTAAGGGCTATTGGTATAAAAGTCAGCAAACCGCAACTTAGTTGTGAAGCAACTGCTACATTGAAAGATATTAAGGCTAATCCAAAAATCAACAGTAAGCAAACATCGCTTCCTACCGGATATTCAGCCGGCATGGCTGATGTTTCGGTAGATGGGGACGGATATGCAATCACGGTTCCGATTCAAGGACCAGCTATACGACCGGGCAGATTCGACGGCGGTACTGTCGTTGTAACTTTAACACTTAAAGTGACCAATCCGGAAAACGGGGAAGTAGCCGAAAGCAGCCGCGATATCAGTATATCGGTACCTTCGCAATAAGCAATTGCAGCGTTCGGGCGACACTTACGCATCGTTTTATGTCGGTGTCGCCTACTTTATCAGTTTTTTCTTAAATCATTTCTTGCAAGACGCTATTATGAATAAGACAAGAGCGATACTGTCGCTGCGGATAATTTTACTTGTTATTGCGGTAATTGGCACGAACGTGTGGAGCGAGGAAATCTACGCGCAACGAAACGCAGCACAGATACGAAGCATACTTTCTAATTTTAAGAGTTGGCGATACAGCAATATCTCTTGTTGGCAAATTAACGGCGAGGAACTTGCCGCGGTTACGGAAGTCTTGGTTGTACCGCCCGTAAAACCTGCCGGATTAGTTGATTTTGAGAAAAATAATCGTTCACTTATTTCCGCCATACAGGAAAGCGTTGACGAACAAGGTTGCGACCCAGACCCGAAAGAAGTTGAGAGTGCATTAAAAGGCAAGGGACGTATTACTGCCGAAGTCAGTGCTGCTATTAACTACTACATAAAACTTGCCAAAAGCAATTGCCTAACGTTTAAGTCTGCATATATGGTTACTTCGCGATATATCCAAGGCGATACTTCGCTGAAAGTTATAGGATTGGTTACTTCGCAGAGTAATCAGGCACGTGCTTCCGCAAATCTCGGTAAGTCGGTAGAAGTTCGTTTAGCATCGGAACTTGAGCGTATCGGCGCACCCAAATCCTCGCCTTCGGCAAATTTATCGGACTATTTGAAAACTTTGGTAATTCAGCAAAATTGCTCCGATGTTACTGCTCCTGTTCAAGGTATTGGCGAGGACGATTGGATGCCGAAAAAAATCGGAGTTACAAAACTAATTGCCGACGATGATGTGCAAAAATACATCCGCATAAGCGAAGGACAACCGCAACAAGATTATTATGAAAATGAACTTACATTGGGATTCCTCGACTTGCTGAGATTCCGTCACTACGAAGCAAAATTAGACGAAAACGGTGTGCCGATAGTCAGCGGAAACGATACGGTGGTGGTCTACAATAACTTCCTGCCCAAATACGGCGTTGAGCTGAAATACGGATTGGACGAAATAAACTATCCTTCGCTGTGGAGCGAACGGATGAGTGCGAATGTACTTTGGGAGTCGTATAAACTTGGAATAATACTGCCTACTTCCGGTTGGTCCAATCTTGCCAAAGACGTGTTCAATACCGACCGCCGCTTAACCAGTGCCGGATTCGGCGTTAATGGCGCTTTCGATTTTCCGATGAAAATCATCAACCAAAGCGGAGTATTCAATTTTTCCGCATCTTATGTTTTCGGCGACCCTAAAAGAAATCCCACTCCAGGACGCGACGCAAATAAAGATGGACAAAGCTATTTGCCGCGTATACACATGCAAGGGCATTATTCTTTTGCCGTCAATATAGACGAAACGCATTTCTTCCGCTTTAAATTCGGTGGAACATATTATTCGATGGAACGCTGGAAAGATACTACACTCAAAGATATACGCGGCAAGGATTCCATAGAGGTGTTGAGTCCGTATTTTGATTTGGCTAATGGACATTCGGTGGAAAACGTAGGCGGAATTTCCGGTAAAATCGAATATATGACTTTAAGCAAAACAGTACCTTGGGGAGCGAGCGCACAATTTTTCGATGGTTCTATACTCGGCGAAATATGGTTGCAAGTTCCTATCAGTAAAGAATTTGCAGTTCGCGGCGATGCGCGCTTGTTCCGTACTGTTACACGCGACCCGAAAGATTGGGAACGAGAAACCCTGTTTATTCCATCTCTTCAATTTGTGGTGAATTTCTGAGCCGTTGCAGCGGCAAATGCAGTATTTACGAATTAATTTGACGTAATTAAGTATGATGCTTCTGACACGCTTTTTCCTACTGGCCGCAATAATCGTTGCGGGTTTTGCGCCGCAACAGCTTCGTGCGGCAGACGACGACTCGACTGCTCTTGCCCAACTGAAAACTATAGATCCATTGCTGTTGCCGTATTTTCCGCGTTGGAAAGTTACTGAGCCGAATCTGCAATTACAGATTTTGCAGACTTTTATCCTTGACGGACGCAAGCGCACTAATCTTGATTTACAGAATATCACGGTTACATCTGCACCGATAAAAGATAAAAATGACCCTGAATTTATAATTCTTTTGATAGAGTGCGGCATTGAAAAAATGGTTGCATCGGAAGTTCAAACCAAGATGCGGGCTTTGGCCGGAACACTTTCCGACCCGAAGCGTCCGTATAGTTACAGGGACATACCGCCGGACCAGCCGCCTACCGAATCGCAGATTGACGCTATTACCAATTATCTCGATAAACCGGTAAACGTCATTCATTCGTTCTCCATTTCGGCGTTCGAGCAAACACTTAAAATGGGCGAAACGCAGTTTTGGTTGCGTTCAATTATCGGAACGGAAGACGTAGGCTATACTTTCCTTACACCCGGCGAAGGAAAAATTCTATTGGAACGCCCGCTTTATCCCAACGATGACCAATCTACGAATCGCGCCATACAGAGTTTAATCAATTTTCGTATCGGTATGGGCTATCGCTTCTCAGACGTAGATAACGGTTTGCTGGATTTTTTGCCTAAGCGCACACTCAATTCGGCATACGGAGGCAAAGGGATTTTCGGATTTGATATGCACGCTCCTTTCCAACCCGAATTCGGAGTCAGTTTTAATGTCGAATCTCCGCTGAAATCTTTGGACAAAACGACTACGCCGCTTGAAAGCAGAACGCAAGTAGATCCTCTTACTTATGCAAGATACGATAAAACAGTAAGAAATGACCGTGATACTCGCGATACAACGGTATCTGTTGCGCCTATTCTTCGCTCAACCGGGCACGTCGCTTTATTCTATCATTGGTGGTTAGACCCGCAACGTCCGGAAAATTATTTGCGCTTTGACGTTGGAATGAATTACGCAGAAATTCAAGAGGTGCGCTATGGCGACGGTTTTCTTGCGGCCGATGCCAAAGGAATGGAACTTTATCATCCGACTAAATTCTTGGATTGGGTGTTTGCCCGTGTTGAATACCGTAGCCAAGGAACCTATCCTTTCGGAGTAAGTATGCAATATTCCAATCAAATATTGCTCGGGCGCGGCTATCTTCCGATATTAGGGCAATGGCTTTACATTGATGCACGTTGCTCGATACCGCTTCGCAAAAATGATGAAAGCCGTGCGTTTGAAAATAATATTTTTATGATTTCGCCGGTGTTACGCTTGAATTTCTGAGTGTTGCGCAGATTGATAAACCCTCATCGGCGGGCTAATCGCCCAAAATGGGGGTTTTTTTATTAGTATACGCCATATTGTGTTCCCAAAGCCACCAAATTCATGACCGACCGATTGACTATAATAAATTTTCTGTCGCTGACCATAGTTTCTTTGATTTGCGCTTGCGTAATGCCAACCTTTGCGTTGGAAATTACGCCCGACTCATTGCGTCAATCCGATAAAATAGCCGAAGAAGCCAAAGTAAAAGCCGCGCAACAAGACATTAGAATGACAATTCAAAACGTTGATATTACTCGATTTCCTGAAGTTAGGCTGATATGCGAGGTGATGTCAACCGACGGCGAACCATTCGATACCTTAGCCGTAAAAGACCTTACCGTGATTGAAGCAGGCAAACCGAAAAAAGTTATTTCCGTCGAGAAAATATCCGTAAAAGAGCGCGTTCCCGTAGATTTTGTGTTTCTGCTCGACGTTACCGGCACTATGCAGTCCAGTATTAACGGTATACGAAACAATATCGAGAATTTTACGCAGTCGCTTGTCGGACGCGGCGTGGATTATAGGCTTGGTCTTATTATGTATTCTGACGTCATCGAAAAGGTATACCCTCTAAATAGCGACGTAAAACAGTTTTTGCAATGGGTTACAGGACTTTGGGCGAGCGGTGGCGGCGACGAAAGGGAAAATACTTTGGAGGCGTTTGCAGAAGCCGGCAAAATGAAGTTCAGACCTTCTGCCAATCGTGTGGCAGTGGTAATAACGGATGCACCTTATCATCAATACGGAGAACGCGGTAACGGGCGCACCGAATATACTACTGCTGCAATGATTGATTATCTTAAAGAAAAACAACTTCGTGCCTTTTGCATTGTTCCTCTCGGGTTAAAAGAGTACAGCCAAATAGCCGATGAAACACGTGGCGCAGTATTTGATATTACGCAGCCGTTTTCCAAAATTCTCGATGCTTATTCCACACAACTGACAAATCTTTATGCAGTTACTTATCGCTCCGACCAGCCCGCAATTCCGGATTCTCTGAACGTCGGAATTGTTGATAAATACAAGCGCGAACTTGTGATGAAAATGATTCCCGTAGTGGAAATAGGGCGTAAATTGATTATAGAAAACCTTCTGTTTGCCACGGGAAGCTCCACTATTGCCGATTCGGTATTTGAACTTGAAGTTATACGCGAATTTCTGACGAATAAGCCCAAAGTAACCATTCGAGTTGAAGGTCACACCGATTCTCGCGGAAACAAAATTATGAATCTGGCTCTGTCGCGCCGCCGCGCTGATGCTGTGCGCAATTATTTGATGCGTAAGGGAATATCTGCTGATAGAATACAAACCGAAGGCTTCGGCGATACTCGCCCCATTGCCGATAATTCCACCGACTTCGGACGCAGACTTAACAGAAGAACCGAAGTGGTTATTATCGGAAAATAACCCCAGCCCGCTTTAATTTTCCAAATCTTCCCATTTCTTGTTTTTACGGCGGAAAAGAAATGAAACGGGCGTTCCTTCAAGGTCATAGTGCCTGCGCAATGTGCGCTCAAGGAAACGTTTGTAGGAATCCGGTATATCTTCGGGATAATTGCAAAAAAACGCAAACATCGGCGGTGCAGTTTTTACCTGCGTTATGTAGTTTATGCGCATATCGCGACCGCGAACCGACGGCGGCGGCGTATTATTGATGTCTTCAAGCAATGCGTCGTTAAGTTTGGATGTAGAAATTCGCGTTGTGCGCCGCGCTTGAATTTCCTTTGCCATTTCTACGATTTTCGTAATACGTTGCTTTGTACGTGCGGAAATGTAAACGACGGGTATAAAATCGTAAGTGCGAAGTTCTTCGTGAATTTTCTTTGTGAATAAAGCGGCCGAATTAGTTTCCTTTTCAATCAAATCCCACTTATTTACAGCAATAATAACGCCCTTGCGTGCGGCAACCGCATCGCCGATTATGCGTTTGTCCTGCATATCTAATCCGCGTTCCGCGTCGAGAACTACCACGGCTACGTCGCATCGCTCGATAGCGCGTGCCGTCCGCATAACGCTGTACATCTCGATATTTTCACGAATATGACTGCGGCGGCGCAAACCGGCCGTGTCAATCAATAAAATCTCCTCGCCGTAGTATTTCAAAACGCTGTCAATCGCATCGCGCGTGGTGCCGGGAATATCGGTTACGATAGAACGGTCTTTTCCGAGTAAAGCGTTGGTTAAGCTCGATTTACCTACGTTCGGGCGACCGATTAGAGCAATTTTAAGCCGCGTGTCTTCTGTGCCGTCCGATACATCGTCAAGTGAGGCGGTTACATGGTCGAGAAAATCGCCTGTATTGCGGCCGTTTGACGCGGCTATCGCAAACGGTTCGCCAAGCCCAAGCTCCGAAAATTCATAAGCCTGCAAATCCTCTTTTACGTTATCGCATTTATTAACCACAAGCGTAATGGGCTTATTGCTGCGGCGAAGTGTAGATGCAATGTCGCGGTCTATCGGCGTAATTCCTTCTTTACCGTCAACTACGAAAATAATCGCATCGGCTTCTTCAATTGCAATCATCGCCTGCTCGCGAATGGCGCGCTCGAAAACACCTTCATTTTCCGGCAACATTCCACCCGTGTCAATCAAAACGAAAGATTTGCCGTTCCATTCGCCGGCAGCATAAATTCGGTCGCGTGTAACGCCCGGCGTATCCTCGACAATGGCTTCGCGCCGCTCGATTATACGATTGAATAAAGTGGATTTGCCTACGTTCGGACGGCCTACTATGGCAATTACATTCATATAAGGTTTTCGGAAAAATGTCGTGAAAATGAGTGTTTTCCGTCGGCTATGCAATATATGCATTGCTAAGCAAGAAATTTTTTATGTCGAAAGCGAAATATATCGTTATTTATTGTACGGACGCTCCGTTTTACTCCGGGAGTATTATGTTAATCGGCCTGCGCCTTTACTTGTTTTGCCGATATATTATCGCATATCGTCTTGGCAAATTTATTCTTCCGGTAAAATTCGTGTTTCTCGTTTTTAATTATATTTCGTTTGATTTCATGAGCTTGAAACCAATCTCCGCTCGGTTGAAAATCGTCAAATTCTGCGTAATATAAATCCATTGAACAATTCGGCATTTCAGTTTCGTATCGTAGCCGCGAAGATGACAAAAGGCACATATATTTTATTTTTAATCCCGCCAATGCTGCACGCCATGCAATAAGTCCCCCTATGCTGAATCCCAATGCAATTATCTCGTCATTTTCTTCTTTAAGCAGGTTTATCACCGCTTTTTCAATGCCGCCTTCAAGAAATTGGGTGTGAATAATATTTTCTTGATTTATATTCGCGTCTATTCCGGCCAATTTTCTACAATCATATAATCTTATGTCGAATATACTTTTTAGAGGTTTTGTATAATATGAAATCCATGAGGCATTGTCTGTGCCCCATAAATCGGATAAAATGATCAAAGAATTATCGGACATTTAATTAACATCATATATGTTTTCTTTGCCGTCCATTTTTTTTATTCTATGTTCAAAAGTAGCAACTCGTTTGTTTGTAATGCCGAACACATTGAAAAACTCGACTAAAAATGGTTTTGCGTCTGCTTCTTCGTTTGAAGTATCTGCCCATTCTTTTGAGAATTTTAATGCTCGGTCTTTTATTTCGTTCCAACTTAGAACCATTTTAATTTCGGGTAAAGTTGATATAACGGCAAGCTGTTGTCGGTTTATTGCAGAGTTGTTTCAAGAAAAATATAGAGAAAAAACGGTAAAAGCGAAAATAACCGTACAGTCGGAAACGCCGGAAAACGTAAATAAGTGATAAATTGAGCGATAAAATACATGAAAACTTGTTTGTTGAATTATTTTATCCGCCGTATTTTACCGTTTCTCCAATATATGCAAATACTCGGTTGTTGAGTTTGCTTTGTGATTCCGGCTTTCTTCTTTGTCGGCTTTGAAACGTTGATAATCCGTTGTAAACAAGTCGTAATTACCATATTTCGACATAATTGATTTTATTTCCGGTA
>JAANMT010000705.1_pt1 | contig 36329 bp, 32 predicted proteins | sample 7279711 | NCBI WGS metagenome assembly JAANMT01 (sample SAMN14094538, study PRJNA606508) | bioreactor metagenome | isolation source: A lab-scale SPAN reactor treating ammonium-rich wastewater day 1 | place: Ireland: Galway | collected 2017-01-16 | reverse complement strand
AGCCGGACCTATGAAGCCGTCCAATACATTATTGTTGGGATTATTGTCGCCGTCTGCAAAAGGACTTTTTGCGTTTTTAAGCGTAACTTGTACGCGATAAGGTGTCAAAGGATTGTTGATTGCGGCATTGGTCAGCAGTTTAACGATAGTCGTAGAGCCGCCCGTAAGATCTCCTGCCCATGTAACGTTCGAGCCGGAAGCTATGACCGTATTGGTAGCCACATTTGTAACCGTAAAATCGTAATCAACACTTATCAGGCTTACCACACCGGTATTGCTAAGCGTAAATCCAATATCATAAGTACCTGCCGCCGCCGGAAGCGGAACGCCGCTTGAAGAGCCGGGCATTGTAAGTGCAATTGCGGTAGGCGACGGGTCGGCAAGAGGAGGAAGTATGGTTACATTGTAATCCTCTATCTCACCGTAGGTACCATAATCACAAGGATAGTAAGACGACGGATAGCCGTTATTGTTTATATCTGTACCTATACTTGAGCGAACACGCATACGCCATGTACCGGTAGTTGCGGTAGTCGGTATTGTGAAAGTAACTCCGGTGGAACGTGCATCTGCGAACGGCATATCCGTCATTATCATTTCATTGCCGTCAAAGTAATTATTGCCGTTAAAGTCTACCCATATCGTGATAGCACCGCGGTATGAGCCGAGCCACTCATCCGTACCATCTTCATGTATAGCATCAACCTTGAAAAGCGTGGGCATACCGGCAAGAAGCTGAATCGGCTGAAGGTTATTGTAGTAGATATATTGCGGATACTCTGTGCACTCGCTATTGTTGGTGAAAGATCCTACCGATACTTTATGAATAATACCGGCATAGTCATAGCCTGCACAATAGGCATACGAATATGGCTGACAATAAGGCGATGCCGAAGTGGTTTGCGCGGAAGCATAACTGCTTCCCCACCCGATAGCAAGTATAGCCAGCACTAAAAGCCGAAAATACTTTGTCATAAAAACTCCGAATATGTTATTGAAAAAGAAAAAAAAACGTGAAATATTAAAATACATATAGCTGTTGCGAGTATTCACTTCATAAACATGTAAACTCCTTATATAATGTACAAAAAGATACAGCGTACAAACAATAATGTTTAAAGGGAGTTACGGCAAGCGTTAAAGTACCGCGGGAAATGCGGGGTACGAAAAAGAAAATACTTAATCAGCCTTGTTCTAAGGCTTGGAAAAGTAAACTTGCACTATGTAAATGCGCAAGAATCGGTAAAAAACCGAAGAGGAAATGAAATTACCGAACGTGGAAATAGTTCGCAGATGAAATATTGCCGGAAAAGGAAATATCCGGCGAAATGAGAAATTCTTACGAAAGATAATGAATTTTAATCGTAGAACGCCTGCTTAATGTAAATTTCAGGCAAAAGCATCGTTTTCACATAGAATCAAGATGCAACCAAGCACTCTTAACAGCAATAACCGTTATAGTATAATTTTGTTTCGCTTCCGCTCAAAAAAACTTTTTTTTGGTTACGGCGTTTTCTTGAAGATTTCCGCAAAACGACAACTGTTCGACCGATACTATTCTACAGTAATATTAGAAACCCAAACCTCAGTTTTTTATTTGGAAAGGCATGAGTCTGCGCAAATAGTCGCCGGTTTTATCACTGATATTGGCTATAACAAGACGCGTTCCGTCTTCCCCGTCTTCGCGTTCTATTACTTCGCCGGCAGCATAAGCAATATCAATGGATTTCATCTGCGAATATGGAATAAGTACTGCCAAAGTATGTAATTGTTCTACGATTTCGGCTACGAGAGCGTCGAGCAGGGTATCTATGTTTATAAGACGAGAAGCCGAAACAGGAACAGCACCCGGAAATTCGGCTAATAATGTTCCGATAGATTCACTCGGAGTCAAACTATCAATTTTATTTAGAACATAAACTACGGGCTTTTGTTCGCAACCGATAGATTTCAAAGTATCTTGCACTACCGCCACCTGCTCTCGGAAGCCCGGATTGGAAGCATCTATTACGTGCAACAGAACGTCTGCTTCGCGCACTTCGGCCAATGTACTGCGAAATGAAGCAATGAGTTGCACCGGCAATTTACGAATAAACCCTACCGTATCAGAAATCAATGCTTTTGCGCCGTTTGGCATAATAAATTGCCTTACGGTAGAATCGAGAGTAGCGAAAAGCTGATTTGCCACATAAGCATCGCCATCGGAAATAACGTTTAGCAAAGTAGATTTTCCTGCATTTGTGTATCCGACAAGTGCAAATCTCGGTAAATTGCTCCGGCCTTTCCGCTGTTCAAATTTCTGACGCTCTACGGCGTTTAATTTTTCCTGTAATTCGCTGATACGGGCGCGAACAAGGCGGCGGTCTGTTTCTATTTGTGTTTCTCCGGGGCCGCGTGCGCCTATACCGCCGTACTGCTTGGATAGATGCGTCCACATACGCGAAAGCCTTGGCAACATATATTGTAATTGTGCAAGTTCCACTTGAAGTTTTGCTTCTGCTGTGCGGGCGCGGCGAGCGAAAATATCGAGAATTACTGCGCTACGGTCAAGAACTTTCACCTGCAATTCCCGCTCGAGATTACGAAACTGAATCGGTGTAAGCTCGTCGTCAAATAAGACAAGCGTTATTCCTTGTTCTTCTATAAGCAGTTTTATCTCTTCAACTTTTCCTTTGCCTACGGCCGTGGCTACGTCGGGGCACTCGCGCTCTTGATATAACCGCGCCACAACCTCTGCACCTGCATTTTCAGCCAAAAACGCCAATTCGTCAAGATATTCTACTGCAGTTTCGCGATAGCGAGTTCCTTTTTGCGTAACAGCGACGGCAAGTGCCTTTTCTATTGGTTGGGCAGTTTCAAGAAGTACGTTTTTCATAAACTAACCTCAAAGCCTTGTTCGCTGAAAATTTGCTTCCAATCCATCCCTGGAGCAAGTCCGGTTATTTCTAAATGCGTTGCTAAAGTAGGTATGGGGGACCGAAGTATATATTTCCTTCCAAAAAGAATATGTTGCCAACAATAAAGCCAAGATTTAACATAAATTTTAAATGTTTCTTTTATATCATTATCGGAAAATATATGTCGTGGATTCCGAATTATTTTTTTTGTCAAGGCTGCCCACAAGCTGGCATCGTAATTCTTCCGGGTATATGTGGCAAATATTTTACCCGCCGCCGCAAGATGTTTTTTTGATGTCATGAAAGTCATACAAGTAGTAGCCGCACTACGCCAATGGATATTTCCGGCAATGGTAATTTTCGAGTAATAATTATGCAATGCTCTGTAATAATAATCGGGGTGGTCGTATGGCGTAAGAAAATGCGCATCGGGCAATTCGTCCATACTTTCCAACATTTTTACAATAGAATTATCAAAAAAATAATAGTCGTCTTCACAAAAAAATACATTTTCCGCATCTCCTTGCGATAGAAGTATTTTCATTTGTTCACCAAACGTCGTGCCGTTTCCGGCACCTGAATATCTGTGAAAAATTAAATGCTCCGACGCAACATATTTTTTAAATATGTCCAGATAATTATCAGGGCAATTATCAAGTAATATATGATATTTAACACGAAGATTGCCGCAACCTCGAACCAACGATGCAAAAGTTGCATCCACCATTGCGTATTTATCTCTCGGGAATATGGCCGGTGTTTTAGAAATGCCGGGATATGCTCTATATGCTATTGTTAGTTCGTATTTCATGTAAAAAGAATTATTTTATAAATACAGATTCTTTTTCCATGCTGTTAAAAATTTTGCATACAATTCTTGTTTTCTGTTCCAAAACTGTGTGTCAGGCATAAATAATCTTGCTGTCTTTGCTATTGCTTCAGTAGAAAAAAAATGGATAAACTCCATTATTGTAAAAAATGTAAGCACAAATTTACCGTAATGTTTTTTCAGAAAAATTATTTTGCCGTCGACCAAAAGTTGTACGCTTTCTTTGTGTGGGAAAGCATTGGAACTTGCGCCGCGAATATGCTCCGAACGAATCCACGGACAGAGCATGTTTTTCCAACCTTTTTTTCGTAATCTGAAACAATAATCCGTTTCTTCGGCATAGAAAAAAAACGCTTCGTCAAAGCCTCCGACTTCATCGAAGGCTGTTCGGCGCGTCATAAGAATAGCACCGTCAATATATTCTGTTTCTTTTGGTACAAATTGATTTTTATTCGCATTAAATGCTTTTGCATTTCTATAATTTATAAATTTATTGATTCCCAAAATATCATATATTCCGAATTTTATTCCCGGATAGTAACCATGGCTTCGCTGCCAAGAACCGTCTGGATATACTTGTTGCAATCCTGCCGTTCCCGCATTTGGCACCACGCTCATAAAATTATACAATTCGTCTATCGCTTTCGGGAAATATCTTGTATCAGCGTTGGTTATCAGGCATATTTCCGACGATGTAGCAGCCATACCGGTATTTACGGCAGCCGCATAACCACCGTTTGTAGTACGCTCTATTATATTCACGTCGGTATACCTTGCTTTTATTGCCTTTACCGTACCGTCCGACGAGTTATTATCCACTACAGTAATCGTATGCGGCAATGTGCAGGTTTCCATTACGGAGGCTATACACCGTAATGTTAAATCACGAGTATTAAACGAAATAATTATTATGTCCAGCAACGCTTCCATTATTTCGAGCAAATAAAAAAAAGGCGATGTTCGGGCATCGCCTTTGCAGTCTGTCGGGGTGAGAGGATTTGAACCTCCGACCCCCTCGTCCCGAACGAGGTGCTCTACCGGGCTGAGCCACACCCCGAACATTTAGTGCGAAAATACGGCATTTTGGCGAATTTGCCAACCAAATAATCCGAATTTTGTAATTTAACGGAAAATACTCTTATTCTACACCTCTTTTTCCGACGATGAATATCAAATCTTCGCAGTTCTGTTTGGTTGCTCTTGCACTGCTAATCTTCGTTGCTTGCTCTTCAGTAAATATTCCGATTCCAACGCAAGCCGACGCGGAACGCGGCGCAAGGCTATTTGCGGATTTAACTTTGGAATCTCTTAATCAAGGGAAAGCAGACCACGACAGATATTGCAATACTTGTCATAATTACAAGCCTTTGGAAAAGTATACAACCGAGCAGTGGGAAAAAATTGTTCCCAAAATGGCCTCTAAAGCAGCAAAAAAAGCCGGACGCGAAGTTATAGATGCAGTAGCGCAGGAATCTATACGCAAGTATGTTGTTACTATGTGCGACATTGACAAATAAATGCTTTAATTCTATAACTTTACTTAAATGCTATGGCAACCGAAATAACGGTCTCTCTCGGTGAAACTCCCTATCTGACTACCGCCGATAACGGAAGGCATATTTTCTATATTGACGAACCGCTCTCGGCAGGCGGCGGCGATACTGCACCCGACCCGATGGAAATGTTGCTCGCTTCATTAGGAAGTTGCTCGTTAATTACAATGAAAATGTACGCCACGCGCAAGGAATGGCTAATCCGTTCTATGAAAATGAAACTTTCTATTTCAACCGAACGAACCGCAGACGGACAACGCTCCGTAATTCATAGGCATATCATAATTGACGGCGATTTGGACGAGCAACAACGCGAACGCATTGTTCATATTTCAAAGCAATGCCCGGTGGCGCGAGTATTATCGGGAAACGTCAATATAGAAACGGAAATAGAGCCGGCAAATTGACTCGGTAATACAAGAACGAAAATGAAAAAACGAATGAACAATATCGGTAAACAGATAGTTATGTTCGGTATTTTTACCGACAAATGAACCGTTTGCCGCTATCGAAGCGTTTCATGACGGACGGGATAGTTTCGCCTAAGTGTATCGAAAGCTGACGCACGTTTTCCAATAGATAATTTCATCGTTTCTTTGAAAGCAACAGAATCTTCGTCAAGACGGCGACGCAATTTCAGTAAGGAAAAAATGTCGCTCGGAGCAATCGTGTTATTAGTTCCAGGGAAATTAAATTCAGGCTGTGGAAACTGAATTTTCAGATAGCGATAAAAAGCCTCTGCGCACATTCGCGCACCAAGAATTTTAGCTTCATAGCTGTATCCCGCTATATGCGGCGTGGCAAGCAACGAAGGCAGCACAATATCTTGGCGTACCTTAGGCTCGTTTAGAAAAACATCAAAAACCGCGTCAATTTTTTTTGAGGAAATTCGACTGACAAATGCGTCCTCGTCAACAATTCCGCCTCTCGAAGCATGAATAAATAAGTTTCCTTGCGGTAACAAATCTATAACTGCTTCATCAAATAAATTTACGGTTGGATATAATCCATCGGAAATAAGCGGAATATGATTGGAAATAATGTGTGAATTGCTGCATAGTTCGTCTAATTCCACGTATCGAAAATCTTGCGGAAACTCAAAACCGGCATTTTGAAGCGGCGGGTCGTTAATCCATACTTCCATTTGCAGAAATTGCCGTGCATAACGGGCAATTTTCCGGCCGATTGCACCGTAACCTACGATACCCAAACGCTTTCCGGCTAATTCTGTTCTTCGATATTTAGCCCAGTAAAGCAAGGCAAACATCACGTATTCGGCAACTGAATTGCTGTTCGCACCCGGCGCGGAAGCAAATCCAATATTCTTGTCTTTAAGGTATTTTCTGTCAATGTGGTCGTAACCGGCAGTTGCAGTGGCAACAAATTTTACAGAAGTTCCGTCAAGCAGTTTTTCGTTCACTTGTGTTACCGAGCGCGTAAACAAAGCGTCGCACTCGATAAGTTCCGCATTTGAAATATAGCGTCCATCGAATAAGCGTATTTCTGCTATCGGCGCAAGAAGTTCGGCAAGCGACGGGATATTACGATCTACAAAGCATACGAGGCGCATGGCGAAGTTATGACGATTTGAATATCGCCTTAAAAACATGCCACGCAATTTGGGGATTTTCTTTCAAGCGGCGCGTGGAATAGCCGTACCAATCTTCGCCGAAAGGCACATAAATACGAACGCGGCGGCCGGCACTAAGCAAAGCGTTACGCCGCTCTTCGCGAACTCCGAGCAACATTTGAAATTCATGCGCGGTACTCTCGGCCGGCTGTTCGCCAAGCAAATTCTCGGCATCGGATATTAAGTTATCGTCATGTGTGGCGATACCCACTTTTGCACCACCATCAACCAAAATGCGTAGAAGTTTTTTGTAATTTGCACGAATTTCGTCTGGTTGCTTAAAAGCTATGGACGCATCTTCTACATAAATTCCCTTGCAAAGCCGCACTGACGGCGCAAGTGGCAAAAGCGAAAGAACATCGCCTTCACTGCGTCGCATATAAGCCTGTATCACAACACCTACATTATTGAATCCTTCGGCACGAAGGCGGCGATAATAGTCAAGCGTAGCAGATGTATATGGCGAATTTTCCATATCCATTCGTGTAAAGATACCTCGTTCCGACGCAAATTCCACAAGTGCGCGAATATTCGCATAGCCGAAATCATTATCCACGGCAAGACCGAGAGAAGTAGGTTTAACCGAAAGATAGCTCGACAATTTATATTCTTCAATGGCCTTTATTACTTCTTTCGAGGCTTTGGTTTCGCTCAATGCCCGCTCGCGTGAATCAACAAATTCCCCTAATACGTCAATCGTGGCGGCAGCACCTTTTCGGGCTAATTCTTTCGCCACTCGAACAGCGTCTGACAGCGCATCTCCGGCGATATAACGCTTGGCAACGGCACGAACTACAGACCGCGGAATTATAGGAAGTGATTTTGCAATTAAAGAATTGAACATTGACGTATTTCCCAAGATAAATTTGCGGTAAATATATGCAGAATTCGCCGAAAATGCGGCACTTGGGCATTTAAGTAAAAGTAAATTATACTCCTACGCCGCCGTTCTGCTGCTGTTAATATCTGCGGAACGATTCTCTGTCGTTTCCGTATCTGATTCGGCCGCTGTGTCTGTTTTTCCGGTTAATTGAGCATAGGACGGTATTCTTGCATTAAATACAAACAGCAATATCATGCCGCAGGTTACGCATGAGTCGGCAATATTAAATACCGGCCAATGGCTCCAAGTTTGCCCGAAAACTACAACATCAGGTATATCAATTTGAATAAAATCAACAACTGCACCGAAAAACAGCGGTGATTCGCCATAGAGCACGCCATAGAAAGCACGGTCTATAAAATTACCTAATGCACCGGAAAGAATAAGCATTATCCCTATGCGAACAGCGGCCGAAAACCCCGAAAGTTTGTGCAAATACCATGCAAGCCCACAAGCGGCAATCAGAGAAAAAGATGTAAGAAATATCTTGCCGGAACCGAAAGTAATTCCGAAAGCCATACCCGGATTTTCTACAAACGTAAATCGAATAACGTCGCCAATGACGGGAATGGTTTGTCCCGGGAACATTCCCGTATGCTCAAGTCCGAACAACGAGAATCCTTTAACGGTCAGCTTAGCGACTTGGTCAAATAAAATCAAGAGCGCGGTGAAAATGAAATAAGGTAGAGAGGAAGAACGTTTGTTCACGACAATAATCAAACGATATATGAAGAAATTCCGGCTTTATTTTATGGCAAATTATATACGCATTATTCTTTTTGAAGCCGACGAAGCGTTTGCCCCGCCGGCCTTAAAAGTGCGTTTTGGCTTATCGGCCGGTTATGCGGTCGATTCCGTCTTCGGGGCATTCGTTACGAATTTTGTACGAAGCCGAAAGCGTGGTTATAGGAACGGCTATAAGGCGTTCCTTAGCTATTAAGATATTACACTCGCGGCAAACGCCATAGGTTTTATCGTCAACTCTGCGTAAGGCCTCGTCGAGTTTGCGAAGATATTCGTTTATGCGGTTAATTTGCACATAGGTTTTATCCTTTTCAATTGCTTCGCTGCCTTGCTCTGCCATGTGCATCGAATATATCATTGTATCGTCGGCATTGCCGTAATTGGCAAGGTCGTCAAGCCGCTCTTGCAACATACGCATTTCTTCAAGAGCATCTTTTTTTGCTTTATTTACTATTCCACGAAAAAATTCAAGGTCTTCATCGGAATATCTAACAATTGGGCGCGGCATACCGCCGGGCGGCGCAGACTCATTTGCAGCCGCAGGTGTTTCAAAATTTTCCATGTCGTTTTCCTTCTCGAATAAGGATTAAATAAATGTTGGCAACAACATTATAAGGTTGGTTCAGACTTTTTCTACGACAATAAATGCCGTTTGCTCATATATTTCGACGCCTTGTCCAAGTTCTTTATCGCTGAAATTCAGCTCCGTCGCCAAGGTTTCGTTCATCACGTAGCCGCGCATTGTTTCGATACTTCGGCAAATATGTACGGGTGCGCAAATCGTCATACGAATACGGTCTGTTACATTAAGCCCGGCATCTTTTCGTACATTCTGCGCTCTGTTTACAAATTCTCGCGCAAGTCCTTCGGCAATAAGCTCTTCATCAATTTCGGTGTCGAGTGCCACGGTAAGCGTTCCGTCCGTAGTTACCAGCCACCCTTCCACATCGGCACTTACGATTTCCACATCTTCAGCGGAAACAACTATTGGCTCGCCTGCCGCCAAGAGCGAACATTCTCCGGTCTGTTGCAAACGGCGGATATTATCGTCGGACATTTCGCGTATGGCTTGTGCGGCCGCTTGCGTGGATTTACCGAATTTTTTTCCGATATTCTTGAAATTCGGGCGTGCGCTACGGCGCACAATGCCCGCGTCGTCCTTTACGTATTCGATATATTTTATATTTATCTCGTCAAGTATAATGTCCTCAATCGCTTGAAAATCACGGCGTTGTTGCGATGACGATATCGGCAGAAGTATTCGGCGCAACGGTTGCCGTGTCCGAATTTTGGCTCTCTCTCGTAGAGAACGCGCCAGAAACACGACTTTTTGTGCCAATGACATACGGCGTTCAAGGTCTTCGTTTATCAACGTCGCGTCAGGCTTGGGCATATCCGACAAATGAACCGATACGGGCTGTCCCGTAGCTCGCAACGAGCGATACAGATAATCCGATAGGAACGGTGCGGCCGGTGCAACCATTGCGGCAATAGTCATCAATGTTTCGCGAAGCGTTTGATAGGCTGCTATTTTTTCCGCATCGCGCTCGCCTTTCCAGAAACGGCGGCGATTCCGACGAACATACCAATTTGATACGTCGTTCCTTAAAAAATCTTGCACTATACGCGCCGCACGATGAATATCGAGCGAATCCATAGCCTCACGGTAACGAGCAAGTGTCGAGTTAAGTGCCGAGAGTATCCAACGGTCAATCTCGGGACGCTCATCTATAGGAACGGGCTGTTCATTGCCCGTAATGTCGTCTATATTTGCGTAAAGAGCATAAAATTTATACGATTCGGTGAAATAACGGAAAAAGTCCGACACGACGGTTTTTACCAAATCTTGCTCGTTAAATAAAGTAGGCCGCCACGGCGGATTATTCACTATCATATACCAGCGAACAGCATCTGCACCGCGCCGTGCCATAATTTCAAACGGGTCTATCGTATTTCCTTTCGACTTAGACATTTTCCGCCCTTTCTCGTCTAATATCAAGTCATTAACTATAATAGACTTGAAAGCCGGCTTGCCAAATACGGCAGAGGCTATATTATGCAATGTATAAAACCAGCCGCGCGTTTGGTCAATACCTTCCGCAATAAAATCAGCGGGGAAATTTTGCTCGAAAACATCCTTGTTTTCAAATGGATAATGGAACTGTGCAAAAGGAACAGCACCGGAATCGAACCATACGTCTATTACTTCGGGTACGCGGCGATAGGTCTTGCCGTTGCGACGAAAAATAACGCGGTCTGCAAACGGGCGATGCAAGTCTATTTCCACTCCCGATTCTTTTACGGGAACGGTAACGCCTTCGCGCACTTCGTAGAGGCCTTCGCAAAGTTCGGCTATAGAACCGACTACAAACATATCATCGTCGCCGTCTGCCACCCAAATAGGCAACGGCGTTCCCCAGAATCTGTCGCGCGAAAGCGACCAATCTTTTACTTCCTCCAACCAATTGCCGAAGCGCCCTTTTCCTATTTCGGGCGGTTGCCAATTTATCTCGGCATTCAGGTCTATCATCGCAGACTTATACTCGGGCGAACGAATGAACCAAGACTCTCGCGCATAATACATAACCGGATTTTCTGTGCGCCAGCAATGCGGATAGCTGTGCAAATAATCGAATGTTGCACGATATATTTTGCCCGATTTCTTCAACGCCTTCACAATGTCGCGGTCGGCACCATCTTCTGTATGGTCGGAATATGTAAAATTCTTAATGGCGCGCCCTGCAAATTCGCCCACGTCTTCGGTAAAATGTCCGTTTGGCGTAACCGGCTGTAAAAACGGCAAATTATACCGTTTTGACATTTCAAGGTCGTCTACGCCGAATGCCGGAGCAATATGCACAATTCCTGTTCCGTCGGAGGTAGTAACAAAATCTCCGGCCAATACGGTTAAAGCGTTCGGATATTTTTTGCGGTCAATCGGACAATACTCGAAAATCTTCTCGTACACAGAACCTATTATCGCATTTCCGGAAAAAGTTTTAATGATTTCCGTTTCTCCGTCAAGTGCGGATATTCTGGCATTTGCAATTACAAATTTTTCCGATATACTTGCGCCGTCAATTATGCGTGTATTATTCACAAGAGCGTATTCAACGTCAGCCCCGACTGCCAAGGCCGTATTGGCAAATAAAGTCCAAGGCGTGGTTGTCCATACTAAAATTGCTGCATCGTCGATATCCGGCACCGGCGAAGAAATAATGCGAAGTTTCAGGTAGCAATTCGGGTCTCTTACGTCGCGATAGCCCAGCGAAAGCTCGTGCGAACTTAGCGGGGTTTCTATGGTAGGCGACTGCGGAACGACCTTAAAACCTTTGTAAATCAGTCCCTTATCGAAAAATTGCTTTAATGCCCACCAAACCGATTCCACGTAATCATTTGAGCATGTAATATATGCCGAGTCTAAATCTACCCAATAGCCCATGCGTGTAGTAAATTCACGCCAGCCGCCGTCCATTTTGATATTTTTATATACAAAATCTTTACATGCGGCATTGAAACGCTCAACACCGATACGCTCTATATCTGATTTGTGCGTTAATTTCATCTGTTGCTGAACGGCAATTTCTACCGGTAAACCGTGCGTATCCCATCCGGCCTGCCGTCTTACATAATATCCGCACATAGCCTTGTAGCGGCATATCATATCTTTAACGGTACGAGCCATCAGATGATGCAGACCAGGTTTGCCGTTTACGGTGGGCGGCCCCTCGAAAAAACTAAACACAGGCGCGTCGGTGCGTTGTTCCACCGAGCGTTCAAAAATCTTTTCTTCGTTCCAGATACGCAGTATATTTTCTTCCAATTCAGCGTAGTTCAAACGATCGGGTAACTGTTTGTACATAAATGTGCCGTTTGTATTTCGCGGTCTTCTGTTCGATTGCAAAAATTACCTCGCAAATAGAGGGAACGTAACGAGCCGTACGCCCGTAGCTGTTTTAACGGGTATTTTGCTGTTTCAAAAATGCAAAAATACCGTTTTTTGGCCTTATTTAATTGAAAACGAGCAAAGATGTTGCTTTCGGCTTATCTTCCGTTCGATTATCAAATCAATACTCTGTACGGCTCGCAAATACAAACGCCGTAAAAAATAGTGTAATTTTGCACTTCAACAATCGGGCAATATGCCTTTATTATTTGCACCCATGCGAATGCTCAAGACGTTTTTCGTACATATTTTATTGGCACTTACAGCAATAGGAATGATTTTTCCACTACTGTGGATGCTTCTTGTTTCATTGCATATAAGCCCCGAATCTTACGATTCTTTCGGTGCTTTACTTGCAGCGCCGTATTCGCTTTCAAACTATGCCGATGCTTTGCAGTCCGACGATTTTGGCAGATACTTCATTAATTCCATCATAGTTGGCATAATTGTTACAACCGGAAACGTCGTATTTTGCTTAATGACCGGCTACGCACTTGCACGGCGTTCTTTCTTCGGCAAAAGAATAGTATTTGCAAGCGTACTCGGCGTATTGATGCTGCCGCAACAAATGCTTATGATACCACTGTACCGCATAATGACGCAACTCGGCTGGATAGATACGTGGTACGCGCTGATAATTCCTTGGCTTGTAACGCCGTTCGGTGTTTTCTTGACGAGGCAATACATAATGAATCTTCCGACGGATATCGAAGATGCCGCACGAATAGACGGTGCCGGAGAGTGGCGTATACTTTTTCGGATAATCGCGCCGCTTTGCCGCCCGATATTGACAGTATTGGCAATTTATACTTTCCTTATGAATTGGAATTCTTTTCTATATCCATTTTTATTCACGAATGATGCTCAATACAGAACTTTGCCCGTAGGCCTTGCTTTTTATATCGGCAAACAATCTATTGATTGGGGACATTTGATGGCCGGTGCCGGTATATCGGCCTTGCCCGTATTATTACTTTTCGCGATATTCCACAAGCGCGTAATCGAAGGATTGACGGCGGGAGCATTAAAAGAATAGACTATGTATTTTTCCATAGATTCAACCGTAGAATTCTGAATATTGCATACTAAGTTATTACAAAAAACAAACGGTGCCCGAATATCAATCCGAGCACCGTTTATACGTATAATATGCAAAGAATTACGGCAACTTTTCCACTACGTTATCAACAATGCCGTATTCAATGGCTTCTTTTGCATCAAGCCAATAATCGCGGTCGAAATCTTTCATAATTTTCTCGAAAGTTTGCCCGCAGTTTTCGGCAAGAATACGTGCGCCGAGTTCTTTGGTCTTAATAATTTCACGCGCTTGAATTTCAATGTCCGCAGAAAGCCCCTGCGCACCTCCGCTCGGCTGATGTATCATAATTTTGCCATGAGGGAAAACCGAGCGTTTGCCCTTTTCGCCGGCCGAAAGCAAAATAGAACCCATGGAAGCGGCAAGTCCCATGCATACGGTTGCAACGGGTGATTGTACCGACTTCATAACGTCATAGATAGCCATTCCGCTTGTAACGTAGCCGCCCGGGCTGTTAATATAAAAAGTAATTTCTTTGCCAGGCTCGACGGCATCAAGGTAAATAAGACGGTCTATTACATAGCGTGCCGAAGCATCGTCAACTTGCCCCCAAAGGAACACTCGACGTTCCGCGAGCATTTTTTCGTCAATGCGTTGTTTTGTCGTTTGCTTGTCTTTTTTCATTAATTCGTTTTCAATAAAGCTGTTAAAAATCTGCTGCGTTACGTCCGGCGTAGTTTAATGCAATTTCATGCCGTCGTCAAGTATTTCGTTCACTCTGCTTATGGACTCGGCTTCGGCATAGAATCTGATAAGCGGCTCTGTGCCGGAAGCACGGATAAGCAACCATGCATTTTCGAGATAAAACTTATAGCCGTCACGCAAATCGGTTGAGATTACGACATTCTTGCCGATTTTTACGGGGCCTTTGGCGCAGGCCGCCATAATATTTTTCTTTTGCGTTTCGGTTACGTGAACATCGCGGCGCATATAGCGGTGCGCCCCGAATTCTTTATCAAGGTCGTCGCAAAGTTCTTTTAACGATTTCTTCCGAGTTGCCATCATTTCAAGCAACAACAGCCCGTTAAAAACGCCGTCGCGCTCCGGTATATGCAGGCAAGTGCCCAATCCGCCGGACTCTTCGCCGCCTACTATGATTTTATGCTCGGTCATCAGTTTTGCCGTATGCTTAAAACCCACAGGCGTTTGATATAGTTTTATGTTCTTTTTAGCGCAATATGCGTCCACCATCGAAGTCAGCGAAACGGTTTTTACGACTGCGCCGCGTTTTTTCTTATCCTCATATAGATATTTCAGCAACAACATAAAAATTCTGTGCGAGTCGACAAATGCTCCGGTGGAATCAACCGCACCCAGCCTGTCTGCATCACCGTCGGTAGCCAATCCAACATCAAAATTTCCGGCTCGTACACCTTCTATAAGCGGGCGCAGGTTTTGCGTTATCGGCTCGGGGTGTCCTATCTCGCCGAAGGAAGGGTTGTATTCATTGTGAATTTGCGCAACATCGGGCAATAATCGGTCAAGCGTATTGATTCCGGCACCGTACATAGGGTCGTAAAGGACACGGAAGCCCGCATTTTTAATCAATTCTATATCAATTTTTTTGCGAATATACCGCAGATAAGATTCTTTCGCGTCGAATAAGCGAACAGCCCTAATTTCTACATATTCATCAAGCGACTTAAGCGTAATTTTTGGAGTTTTACTTGAAATTTTCGCTAATTCTCCTTCTACTTCGGCTATTTGTTCGGGCGTTGCCGGTCCGCCGAACGAACCTTTGATTTTGAAGCCGTTGTATTGCGGCGGATTATGACTGGCCGTTATCACAATTCCCAAAGTAGCCGATTTTTGCTTGGTATGATACGATATTTGGGGTGTGGACGCGCCGCTTTGCGCCAAATGTACTACAATGCCTTTCGACGCAATAATTCGGGCAGCTTCCTCTGCGAATTCTTTCGAGAGGAAGCGCGTATCATAGCCTATAACAACTGCGGGATTTTTGTGCTCGGGACGTTTGGCATAGTTGGCAACCGCCAGAGCAACAAGATGTAGATTATCGAACGTAAAATCGCGTGCAATCACGCCGCGCCAGCCGTCTGTGCCGAATACTATCATCTGTTTTTCTCAAAAAATAAGAGGATTTATCGCTTTTTGCTTTTACTCATATATATATGCGAGTTTACGACAGAGGTTCACGTCCGCCGTAAACAGCCGCTGTTCCGAGGTCTTCTTCGATACGAAGCAACTGATTGTATTTTGCCGTTCTATCGCTTCGGCTCGGCGCACCGGTTTTAATTTGTCCCGCATTTACGGCTACCGCTATATCGGCTATCGTGGAGTCTTCGGTTTCGCCGGAGCGATGCGAAATTACGGTTTTATATCCGTAGCGTTGCGCTAAACGAACTGCATCGAGCGTTTCCGTAAGAGTGCCTATTTGATTGACTTTGATAAGAATCGAGTTGGCTACGTTTTCTTCTATACCGCGAGCAAGAAATGCGGGATTGGTTACGAATAAATCGTCCCCCACAAGTTGAGTGCGCGAGCCGAGTGCGTCGGTCAGTGCTTTCCAGCCTTCCCAATCGTTTTCACCCATACCGTCTTCGATTGAAATAAGCGGATATTGGTCGCACAGCGATTCGTACCACCGAATCATTTGCTCGGAATTACGGCGTTCGCGAGTGGATTTGTAGAACACGTAACCGCCGTCTTGAACCATTTCGCTCGCGGCGACATCTACTGCCAGCAGAATATCTTCGCCCGGATTGTAGTTTGCCTTTATGGTTGCTTCCAGAATCGCCTCGAATGCTTCTTCGTTCGAGCCGAGCAACGGAGCGAATCCGCCCTCGTCGCCTACCGCCGTAGAACCTCCTCGCTTTTTCAGCACGGATTTAAGCGAGTGGAATATCTCGGTTCCCATTCGTAAGGCCTCGGCAAATGTGGGCGCACCGACGGGTAAAATCATAAATTCCTGAATATCAACGTTATTATCGGCGTGCCGTCCGCCGTTAAGAATATTCATCATAGGCGTTGGGAGCAATCGGGCATTTATGCCGCCGATATAACGGTAAAGCGGCGTTTTATACCATTTGGCAGACGCTTTTGCAACCGCAAGCGATACACCCAACATGGCGTTTGCCCCCAATTTCGATTTATTTTCAGTTCCGTCAAGGTCGCAAAGCAATGCGTCTATTTGCCGCTGATTATCCGGCAATAAATCTTCGAGGGCATCGGCAATAATGGTATTAACGTTATCAACTGCCTGACGAACGCCTTTGCCGCCGTAGCGGTGGTCGCCGTCGCGTAATTCACAAGCTTCATGCTCGCCCGTACTTGCTCCCGAGGGAACGGCAGCACGGCCTATTGTTCCGTCTTCGAGTGTTACATCTACTTCGAGTGTCGGATTGCCGCGGGAATCCAAAATTTCGCGCGCGATTACATTGCTTATTGCAGATATCATATTCGCATGAAATTATTGAAAAAATCGGCGTTTAGATAATCTTAAAAACAAAAACGCCGTTTTACTCATAAACAGTTCGGCTCAAAGAACGAATCCGAGGCCGTTGATGCGCTTGGCAAGTTGCACATCAAGCATTGTCGGACCGCCGCAATCATGCGTACTGCAAGTAATGCGAAGTTTGTTCCAGCCGTATAATAAAATATCGGGATGATGCCCCGACGCTTCGGCGACAATCGCTATTGCATTGATAATTCCGACACCCGATGCAAAACTTGCCGCACCGATTTCCAAAACGAGAGAATTGCCGGAGATTCGCCACCCCGGCAATTCAGTCGCCGTTAGTCTTTCGAGTTCAAATTCAGTAAGGAGTTCAGGGCGCGACATTATTGCCAAACTAAAATAAGCGAAAACATTCGGTTAGTTCAAAGCGGCTTCGAGCCGTCCGGCAATATAGGAACGTGAGGCCGCGCCTACTATCGTATCCACTAATTTACCGTTCTTGAAAATAAGAAGCGACGGTAAAGAGCGCACGCCATACTCGGTGGGAATGCGCGGATTATTATCCACATCCATTTTGCCGACAACCGCTTTGCCTTCGTACTCTTTTGCCAAATCGTCTATTATAGGGGCGATTTGACGGCATGGACCGCACCATGTAGCCCAAAAATCTATTAATACCGGATTGGAAGATTCAAGGACATCTTTGGAGAAACTGTCGTCGGTAATGTGCAGAGGCTGTGCCATTGCTATTTCTTTCCTCAGAAAATTTTTAGTAATATTAACGCAAAATTATCAAAGTTTTGCAGAATGAAAGACGAACAAGTGCAAGGTTTTGTGTAGGTGCTGTTTATAGTGCGGCTACATTGCATCCGTAACCCGCCGAATACTTCGCAATCCGTTCAAAAGACCGGATAATTCGAGCCGTTGCAATACTACGCCTTTCGATTTTGATGCATGTATAATCGAGCCGTTGCCTATGTACATTCCCACGTGGTCAATAGCACGGTTATCGAATGAGAAGAAAAATAAATCGCCCGCCGATGCTTCGGACGGAGCAATGGCACGCCCTACATACGACTGTTGCTGTGCGGTACGCGGCAGAACTACCCCACAAGAGCCGAATACTTGCACCGTAAACCCGGAACAATCCACGCATTGTTGCCCATTTCCACCGTAGCAGTAAGACATTCCCAGAAACTGTTGCGCCTTTTCAACTAGATTCTTCTGCAAAGGCGACAGCGGCCCGTCAGTTTGCGGGAACAACTGCTTTTGCCTGTTATTTTCCGTTTTCGACTTGTTTTCCGCTACACTTTCTGCGCTTTGCCGCCAAGCGGAGGAATCGGACGAGTACCGAACCGCACTTGCACAACCCGACACAAGCAACAAAGATAATGTGCAGAGAAACGGCATTGTAAGTATGATCCGCCCGAATAATAAAGAAATTGCACTCGTCATATTGTCGTTTCCACGATAAAGAGCCGTAAAACGTTAATAAGTTTCATTTACGCATAAGCAACTATTAAGCCAATTATCCGCCTTATTCTACAGCAATATGAGATATAGGCTTACTTGTGCTTTCAAGGCATTTTCAGCAATATGAACAACGCATCTGCATTTATTCGCCGCGATAGAGTAACGAGAGTGTTAACCGAAGACGGAAATTTTCGTGCAGCTATTGTTAACGCTACTGCAACGGCACTTACAGGACAAAAAAATCATAAATTAGATGTGTATTCCGGCTATTTCTTGGCACAAGGTTTAGCCGTTGTAGCAGCTTTGGCATCATTTCTCAAAGGAGAAGAGCGAATATCTTTGCAATTTGACGGTAACGGTGCCATACGCTCGATGTTTGTGGAATCGCTTCAAGTAGGCGAAACTCGCGGATATATCAGGCCGGCAGACTATGCAGACAAACGCGCAATCGGCATACCCGCTTCGGCCGGACTTGGCACCGGAACGCTTAAAGTTTCAAAAATCCTATACAATCGTTACGAACCTGTAACCGGTATTGTTCCAATGTACCCCGAATCTATTGCACAAACAATGGCAGGATATTTAGCAAATTCCGAGCAAATTCCATCGGCAGTTTCCATAGACGTTGCCCTCGGCGATGACGGATCTACGGTTTTTGCCGGTGCAATGATAACGCAGGCAATGCCGGGAGCGAATGCGGACGATATTCATACTGTGGAAGAAGCCATAGCCACAATGCCGCGTCTTTCCGAATTGGCACGTTCGGGTACGCAAGCCGATGAGATTCTGCGATTGGCTCTCGGTCGCAATTTCAAAACGGTAGGCTCTTCACCGGTGGATTTCTTCTGCCGTTGCTCTGTTGAACGTTTCAAAACAATGCTTATGGCGGCCGGTTACGACGAGATACAATCGATGCGTAAGCAAAAACAGAACGAACTCGTGTGTCAATATTGCAATAAACATTATTATCTTTCAGAGCGCGACTTTGCCGAATTGTTAACTTTACTGAAAGCGCAAGAAAACTGAGCAACGACTGTATAAGTACAAATGTTCGCAAAATAAAACTCCGAATATGCGTACTCTATAAAAACCGTTTCTCCGCGCTTGCCGTTAATTTGATAAAATTTCGTCGGTAAATTTCTTAAAAAACGTATTTTTGCCGATAATTCTTTTCCACATCTATTTTTTCTAACTTTTAAGGAGTTATGTATGCGTTTAGCAAAATTCGCCCTCGCAGGTGTAATGATTCTTGCACTCGGTATTGCCGGTTGCAACGAGAACGATAATCCGACGAATCCTCCGGCAACGCCGAATGCGCCTACGGCACTTATGGCAACCTCAAGAAGTGAAACTACTGTCGGTCTTAAATGGACAGCACCGGCAACCGGAGCTGCACCGACAGGTTACACCGTAAATTATACGGCAAACGGCGTTACAAACAGCTTGAATACTACAGGAACTACACTCGATGTTCCGGGACTTACGGAAGGAACAATTTACACTTTTACCGTAGTGTCAAAGAACGGAACGGCATCGAGCGTTGCATCGGGTGCAATTATGTGGGCACCGGCAAAGCGACTTACCGGAACGTTCAAAATCTATTCGTCGAAAAGCACAACAAACGGCAGCGGACTACGGTTTAATCCTGCCGCTGTACTGAAAATTGACCAAGGCGAGCAATGGGATATATGCTTTGACAATAAAGACGGCAAACCGTTAGTCGGCTCTCCGGGAGTTAGCGGCTACGTTGATGTGAACGCTGAGTTCCCGAACGGAAAGGTTGCAAAACTTGTTGCTACAGGACGTGATTATACAGGCGTTAACAGCCTCGATGAAATCTACGATGTGGATAGTCTGAGCGTTGCGCCGACAGGCGGCTTCCACGAAAACCTGAAAGACTTATCAACCGTTCCGGACCAAACCAAAGGCTACGCTTTTGTTGTTCGCTCGCGTGTAGACCCTAATACCGTCAATTTTGCAAAAGTATTGGTAAAATCTAACGGAACAGGTTTCGTTCAAGGTACGGGCAACGAACAATATATTGAAGTTGAAGTTTCCTATCAAACCTTGACCAATGTGCCTTATGCATTAGTTGCGCCGTTGGAACAAGCAGCCAAATTGCGCGAGAATAATCAGCGTCGCGCCAAATAAACCACATCGAAAACATCATAAAAAAAGCCCTGTATCACAGGGCTTTTTTTATATCGAATTATCCAAGCATTATTGCATTATTCGCGCGATTTGCGCTTTTGCACGTTTTCCACCGGAGAATCTTTTGCGGCAGGTTCGGTTTCACGGCTCTTTTGCTTTTGAACATTAGTTACACCGCTTTCTGTTTTTTGAGTTTTAACTTCTGCTTTCTTCTTAATACCAGTCGCAGATTTCTTTGCTTTAGCTTCTTGTTCAGCTTTCATGGCTGCTTCGGCTTTGGCAATAGAATCTTTGATTGCGGCACTATCTACCGTAGGTGCCGGCGGCGGCGGCGGTGCAGGCTCAACTACGGGCGGCGGCGGCGGCGGTGCAGGTTCTTCAGTCTTTTTCTCGCAACCGACGGCAATCAACGCGACGGCAACAGTAAGGCTGAATGCCTTAATTGCTTTGGAAAACATCATACAAATACCTCTTAATTTGTTAAAATGAAATTGCCTGAATATGGCAGTTAGACTATTTTGCGGCTGTTTTTAATCGCTTCCGTTAGTTTCTACGATAAAAGAGTAGAACTCGCTGAGTAAAAGTTACTTGCATTACGCAAAGTTCATTGTTAATTCACAATATAATAAACACAGACCCAAAAACAGCGTAAAACTTTCGAAAATATACGCAATAAAAAGTACTTTCGTTTTTCGGATATTAATTCTGCATTCAGCAGAATTTCGGAACACAAAACTATCGCCAAGCACCGAACTTGAACAGAAATGCTAAGATACAAGATTGCGGGCTACGCCGTCCGATACAAAACACGTGGTTGCAGCAGTTATTTTTTATCTTTCCAATTCCACCATTTTAGCTTTTCTACGTCTTGTTTGCTTGCAGGAGTTTCTGCAAAATACACGGCACATCTAAAAACATAAAGCAAGCACCTGTCCTGAACACAGCCGGCAAATTTATTCGAGATATCGTAAAGTTGTTGCGGGTATTTGCCTTTTAAGTCGTCAACGTGCCTGATGCCGATATTGTATAAATCCGTTGCAATAGATTTACCGATACCCGGAATTATTGTCAATGCTTGTATTGCCTGCGTTGCAGTCATTAAAGTTTTACGTTTCCATTTTCGTCAAGTTCCCAAAAAGGATTGTATGCAACTTCAAATAAATGTTCGTCCAAGTCTTTGAAATAACCGCTGTAACCGCCCCAATAAACTTTCTGCGCGGGTTTTACTATAGTTGCACCAAGTTTTGCAACCTTTTCTAAAACTTCGTCAACTTCTTTTTCCGATTTTGTATTATGCGAAATTGTCAGCCCCGAAAATGTTGTAGGCTGATACGTCAATGTCGTATCGTCGGCAAGTTCCTGCCTTGGGTGTAAGGCTAAAATAATTCCTCCCAAGTCAAACAAAGCCAAACCGTCCATGCTTTTTTCCGACTTTTTCCAACCGAGCCCTTTTTCGTAGAAATCTAACGATTTTTGGAAGTCACCGGTTCCAAGCGTTATTAAATTTAATTTTTGTCGCATTGTTCGGCCGTTATGTGTATATCCGTACAATTGACATCAACGCGATTTTATTCGGTACCGAATAAAATTTACACGAAAACATTTATAGACGATAGAATCATACGCTTTGAATCAGAGTTTCGGCCGATTGTCGCCGTCCGTGCGCAATATTAGGCGATAAAAATTCTCGTGTCGGTTTTACGCAAGCCTCAAAATCACTGCGGAATTTTGTTAAGAATCCTTTGACCGGCCATGCTGCGGCATCGCCGAGTGCGCAAATGGTATTTCCCTCAATATTTGAGGCTACGCTGAACAATACGTCGAGGTCATGTGATGTTGCATCGCCTTTCACGATACGTCTTAGAATTTTTTCCATCCATCCGTTACCTTCGCGGCAAGGTGTGCATTGCCCGCATGATTCGTGATGATAAAAGCGCGAAATGCGAAGCAATACTTTAGGTATATTTGTATCCTCGTCCATTACCATAATACCGCCTGTGCCGATATACGTATTATATGCCCTCAATGACTCGTTATCCATCATAACGCCTTCTATTTCATCGCCGCGCAGCGGAGGCATAGAACTTCCGCCGGGGATTATAGCCTTAATTTTTTTATTGCCCGGAACGCCGCCGCAGTATTTATAGATAATGTCGGTAAGCAATGTACCGGAAGGAAGTTCGTAAACGCCGGGTTTATTAACGTGTCCGCTAACGCCGTAAAGCAAAGTGCCCGGGTGTTTGGGTGCGCCTATTTTGCTGTATGCTTCGGGGCCTATGGCCAATATGGGCGGAATGGTTGCCAAAGTTTCGACGTTATTAATTGTTGTCGGCATACCCCAGAGCCCTTTATTTGCCGGGAACGGCGGCTTAAATCGAGGATAGCCGCGGTCGCCTTCAAGTGAGTTCATTAATGCCGTTTCTTCGCCGCAAATATACGCACCTGCACCTTTATGAACCACAATATCAAGCGTGTAATTACCGCCGAAAGTTTGTTTCATTCCGTCGCCGATATAGCCTCGGTTTCGGGCTTCGTCGACCGCTTCCTGCATCAGGCGTACCCATTTATGGTATTCGCCACGAATATAAATGAACGCTTTGGTAATACCCATCGCGTAACCGGCAATCAAAATGCCTTCTATAAGTTGATGAGGATTATACTCGAAAATCTGCCTGTCTTTGAATGAGCCCGGTTCGGATTCGTCGCCGTTAATAGCCAGATACTTCGGCTTATCGTTACCTTTTGGCATAAAACTCCATTTCATGCCGGTAGAAAAGCAGGCTCCGCCCCGCCCGCGCAACCCCGAACGTTTCACTTCGTCAATCACGGCATCGGTTGTCATTGTAATGGCCTTGCGATATTGGCCGTAGCCGCCGTTTGCTACGTAAACGTCAAGTTTATGCAGGTCGGAAATTTGCGGAAGAACAAGATGAGGAACGCTGTACATACAAAGCGCCTTATATTGAAGAACAAACGCTTGAAGATAATTTTATCGAATCAGCGGCAAAAATACGGTTTTCAAGGGAAATGACAGACAGCGAAAAAATAAGTACAGTTATGAAAGGCTGATTTTTCGGAACTTTTGTGTTGTTGCGAAGTAACATTTGCCGAAGTTTAACCCGATTTTTCCGTTTATGCGTAATTTTATGCCGAGATTAGAAGTGAATATCAGGCTCAGGCTTGTAATTTTGCCCTAAAAACAATGAGTTCAATATCACTTAATCATATTTGCAAGAATTTCTCCGGAAGCCCTACGGTTGCCGACGTATCGCTGAACATTAAATCCGGTGAATTTGTAACTGTATTTGGCCCAAACGGTTGCGGAAAAAGCACTTTGCTTTCCATCATTGCCGGTCTGGAAAAACCCGATTCCGGCTCTATCGCAATTGAAGGAACTGCACGGAATAATCCGCGTATCGGCTTTGTTTTTCAAAATTACAATGAAAGTATGTTGCCATGGCGCACGGTAGGCGGTAACGTGGAAATTGCATTTGAAGCACTCGGAATTCCGAAAAACGAACGCCGAAAAAAAGCGGCTCGCTTGCTCGAAACAGTCGGATTAGCGAATAAATACGACGAATATTTCCACAGTCTTTCCGGTGGCATGAAGCAACTCACGGCTATTTGCCGAGCATTTGCCCAATCGCCCGACATACTTTTGCTTGACGAGCCTTTCAGCGCTCTTGATTACTCGGCTACGCGCTCTATGGAAATGGAACTACTGCGTATTTGGGAGGAAAGCGGTTGCACTGCGATATGCGTCAGTCATGATATTGACGAAGCAATATTTCTAGCCGACCGCGTTGTGGCTCTATCACCGAGACCGGCCGCAATTCGAGGTATTATACAAGTTGATTTGCCGCGGCCACGCTCGCAAGATATGCTCGCTTCCGAATATTTTTTTGCTCTGCGCAATGAATTGCTTCGTCTTTTTGATTACGAGGCACGGCAATGAGAGTAAAAAGTACTTGGAAAACTACATCTAACCGTATACTTCCCGTCGTTGCAATAATATTGATGTGGCAGGCGGTCGCTTGGTTAAATATAGCACCATTGGTTGTTGCATCGCCATATTCTACGGCGGCGGCATTGTACGATCTGCTACTGAACGGAACGCTTGCACCCGACTGTGGTTTAACGCTTATGCGCACATTAGCGGGATGTACAACAGCCTGTGCATTAGGAATCCCGTTAGGGCTTGCAATGGGTTTCTCCGATAAATTCTATGCAGCCATGGAAATTCCTGTCGAATTTTTTCGCAGTATTCCGGCAACCGCACTATTTCCGGCTTTTATGTTATTGTTCGGAATCGGCGACATTTCAAAAATTGCTTTGGCCGGTTATGCCGCCGGCTTGACTATGACGCTAAATTCCATGTACGGCGTTCATGTAGGCAAAGAATTACGCCGCCGTGCGGCACAAACACTTGGTATCGGAGGGTTTGCATTATTTCATAAGATAGTATTCCCTGAAGCGTTACCGCATATTGCCGCCGGACTGCGAGTAGCTCTTTCGCTTAGTTTGGTGGTGGTTATCGTATCTGAAATGTTTATCGGCAGCTCTAACGGGCTTGGCAAAAGAATTATTGATACACAACAAGTGTATAAAACAGATGAAATGTGCGCAGCGATTTTAACTGCGGGCGCATTGGGTTTCGCTTTGAATCGGATTGCTCTTGCCGCCGAACGCCGTTTATTGCATTGGCGCGGAAAATAAGTGTATCCGTATTTCCTTATTCTTTCACAAAGCAAAAAAGCCCGTGCTTTTCAAGGCATGGGCTTTTTTTTAATTCCATTCCGACAAGTTTCATTGCAGACGTATGGTTTGGCCTGCTCTCAATGTGCTTGGCTTCAGATTTTTATTCTTCTTTTGCAGAGCCGCTATTGAAATACCGAATTTGTCGGCAATATCAGAAAGTGTATCGCCTTTGCGCACTTTGTAGTGCTTAGGAAGGCGAATAACGTCACGTGACGGAGCCGACGCGCTACCCTTGGCGACTTGCCCCGAATAAATTTTCAGTTTTTCGCCTGCAAATACAGTATTTTTCTTGATAGTCGGGTTCCATGTTCGGATGTCGTCTTCTTTTACGCCGTAAAGTCCTGCAATAATGCCTATATTTTCACCGCGTTTAACTTTGTGCATTTTAACTGCGGCATTCAACGAAGCGGTTGCTCGCGCCTCGCGGCGTGCCGGTTCTTGCTTTTCGACAGCTGCTATAGCGGCAGAACCGGGCAATACAAGTGTCATACCTGCTGCAATATGTCCGCGGCGCCCCAACTTATTCGCTTTGCGCAACGACTCGATGGAAACGTCATAATCATCGGCGATTTGCGCCAAAGTTTCGCCGCGGCGCACTTTATGAGTGACCATGCGGTCTTTGGCTGCCGGTTTTTCTGTTACATCAACAGTAGCCGCTGTATTGATATTTTCTTGTGCAGTTATTGCAAGCCGGCTGCCCGTCCGTAATTTATCGTCTTTCGATATTTTGTTCCACGCGCATACATCTTCCACTTTTACGCCATATTGCCGTGCTATGCCGTAAAGTGTTTCGCCGGGCTGAACAATATGTGCAGATATTACTGTTTTTTGCACCTGCGATTCGGCGGGCGAAGCAACAACTTGCGAAGCAACAACTTGCGAAGCAACAACTGTTGTTGTTGTTGCAAGTGCATCTGTCGCGGGAGCGGCCGTAACACCCGAAGCGGCAATTTGGGTTACCGGAGCGGCTTCCATCGCAGGAACGCGCAACATCGAACCTTTTTTAAGTTTGGTTTTATAGCCGGACAATTGATTTAATGCGCCGAGTTCCTTTATCGTTACATTATACATTCGTGCGATGGCCGCCAATGTTTCGCCTCTTTTAACCTCGTGAATCACCCAAGGGCGTTTCTCGTCGTCGGTAAGCGTTGCATAGTACGACGCGAAGCCATCGCGAGCCGTGGTCGGAATTTTCAACAAATAGGCACCTTTTGCCGACGGTGTACATATATTGACTAATTCCGGATTATACGATTTCAGTTCTTCAACGCTGATTTGAGCGCATTTTGCCAATGCTTTTATACTGACCGGCTCATTTATGGGGAATGTAACGTACCGATATTCAGGTTCGTAGTTTACTTCGGAGGAAACGAAACCGTAGGCTTCGGGGTTAAGCGCAATCAATGTGGCAGCAATATAAAGCGGCACGTAATTACGGGTTTCGCGAGGCAATAAGTCAATAATATCCCAGAATTTCGGATTTTCTATACCGGATTTATTAATTACTCGCTTTACGCCGTTCACGCCGTAATTATAGCCTGCCAAAGCCAAATGCCAATCGCCGAGGTCGTTATGCAAGTCTCGCAGGTGGCGCATTGCGGCACGAGTAGATTTTTCGGGGTCGCGACGCTCGTCCACCCACATATTTACTTGTAAATCATACATTTCGCCGGTTGTTTGCATAAACTGCCATAAGCCGACGGCTCTTGCGCGCGAAACCGCATTTGGATTAAGCGCACTTTCAATCATCGAAAGATATATGATTTCCTCCGGCATTCCTTCTTCTTTGGCAATACGACGCATCATAGGGAAGTATTTACCGCCACGCTCTAACCAACGCTTATAAAACTTGCGTCCGCGGTCTTGAGTTAAGAACGCTACGCTTTTCTCTACGGATTCGTTAATATCCAAAGGAACGGTGAGAGCAGGAACACCGGCACCGGGCTGGGGTTTGTAAATCGGATACTTAGGCTTTACCGATGTTACCGACGGCTTGTGGGAACGAGAATAGGAATCTATTTCCTTAAACAATTTATCGCGAAGAACGAATGCGTCGCTCTCTTCCGAAAGATTGTCTATATTCTGGATATAGCTTTCATAATCCTCGATAATGGACACGGCCAAGTCCGCAAAACTATTATTATCGCCGATACCCGGATAGCTTGACAATTCATTCATGGCTACAATAGCCTGTTCGAACAGCCGCGTGGCAGAATTCGTATCGCCGCGCTCAATCAATCCCAATGCTTTCAGGTATTTTTGATTAGCCGCTTCTATCTTGCCGGCTATTGCTTCGTCCGTTTTCTCTTTAATAACGGATACGTCGTCAAAATCCGAATATTCATCTCGGAACAATGCTCTCCCTGCTTTTGCCGCGTTCTCGCCGCCGTCTGTTGTCGAGTGGGTAGATACCGCTTGCCCTACGGCGAAGTATCCGTCCATACCACAAAAAACTATGAACAAAACAACAAAAATAAGGTGCCGGTTGTTCTTTTTTGTCATATCGGCCACCGTGTTATTGATTAATAAATTATGTAACGGGGCGACAATATAACGTAATTACACATAATGCGCAAGGATTTTTTGCGCTTTGTGAAGAACATTTAATTTTACAAGCCCACAATATTTCGGTTTTCAATAACCGCAAAAACAGTACCAAAGGCAAGAAAAGTGTGCAATTATCTTGACAATTCGCAAGGAAAAACGGATTTACGTTAAGTTTGCCCTTGTTTTCAAGCGGATGCGCCGTATTAAGAGCAGCCGCGTGGACGCTTTATCGCAAAAGAGCATAAGCCAGAACAGTTCCGAACGAGTAGCGCAGAAAAGCATCGCCGAGCCGTATATTTTTCTGCACATAATTCGACGCGAGAACTATGAGTATTGTAGTGCCTACAATCGCCGGAACAAGTGCCAAACCTTGCTCAAGCGTAAGCAATTTGGGATACCAACGCGCTACGCTGTTGAACCATGGCGTTCCGTACAGCAGAACCAAGTGTATGACATAAATATGCAATGATTTGGTACTGAAGAACGAGTAGTGTTTGTTGAAACTCGTCGTCTTGCCTGATATATATGCCGCAACGGTAAAAATAGCCAGAACTATTCCGGCCCGCAACAGCATAAAAGCCGGATGAACAAGCTGATAATTTAAGTTTGGCATAGGAACGGCAAGATATATTGCCCAAACAACAGCTGCGATTCCGAACGTGGCAACGGCTGCGTACAGACCTTTTTTCTTGATATACTCCGTTCGTCCGGCACTAGTGGGAAGGCATTTAAGAAAAGCACCTATGGCAACGCCTAAAAACATAAATGCGCTGAACGGAAATATAGGGAATATAGAACCGCTTCTATATGAAAAAAATGCCGCTAACGGTTCGGGAAGTAAAGCGAAAACATCTAATGAATGTATCGCAGGCGCAAGCAATAATATTCCCAAGCCGATGCCGAGTGCATATTTGCCCAACGATTCAACCGAGCGTGTTTTACGCGACAGCCACACAACGCCCATAAGTGTAACGGCCGTAAGCTGTAAGATATTTACTTGAAAGAATCCTTTCCACGCACCTAACTCGATAAACGGAAGGTCGAATATGCGGTTTGCAGGAAACACCAATAAATATCCGACGGCAAGAATTATAAATGCCCAACGAATACGGCGTTTCATCAACTCGCTCGTCATACGCCCCGACTCGTCACGTTTCATGGCAAATACGTGCACCGCACCCGAAACCATCAAAAATACCGGAGCGGTAAGCCCGCGTATGAAACTCCAAATATTCCACGGAAATATGGAAGTATCGAGATATTGTGAGTCGACAAGAGAATCTAAGGTATGCCCTTGCATCATCATCAACATTGCGATAAATCGCGCAAGATCAAGAGCATACAGACGATTATCACTTTTGGAGGAAGGAACGTCAGCAGAATAAGACGCATTATTCATTAACAAAACTCACAGAGAAATCGGAAATTTCCATACAAAATTCGCCAACCACTTTTCAATAAACAACTTAATTCTTATTCATTATTCTAATGCTCTCAAGATTAAACATTATTCAAAATTGAGAACATACATTCCTTGTTCAGAATAAGACATCTAAAATTTAATTTGTGATACGACGTTTCTATTTGCAAAGAATATAAACAACTTATTTAGTTTTAATAAAGTATTGCAACTTATTCTTAAATACTGTTGCTTTTTCGCAGGGCGATACATTTCGGAAAACAAGACAAACTTTTGACAAACAATAGCTTACCGATTACGGATAAAGAAAGAAATAATGAGAATTATAGCCGGAATGTGGAAAGGCAGAACTATATTGTCGCCCAAATCATCGGCAACACGCCCAACGACCGACCGCTTGCGAGAAGCGATATTTTCTGCTTTAAGCCATCAAATTGATTTGGACGGTGCAAATATAGCCGATATTTGTGCCGGTACGGGAGCACTCGGGTTCGAGGCACTGAGTCGCGGAGCAAAACACTGCTATTTTGTGGAACGTAATCGAATTATGACCGAAGTAATGTGCAAAGTTGCCGTAGCACTTAACGCCGAACCGGATAGTTTCGATATAATTTGTGGTGATGCCATTCGCTATACCGCCGCATTTCCTTCGGACGCAACCGCTTGCGATATTGTATTTTTTGACCCGCCGTATGCTGAACTGCTGTGCAATAAATTTGTACGTTGCCTTCACACAAGCAATATATTGAAAGCCGGCGGGTTGCTCGTAGCCGAACATGACGTAAAAGAAGTTGTGATGCCCCCGGCCGATTGGCGACGAATAGCGCAAAAAAGCGTAGGTTCGACCATTGTGGATATTTTACAAAAACCTCTGTAGACCTAATAGCCCGCTACCCAAAAAACAGCAACAATTAAGATTTTACATGAATATTGATTCAGATAAAACGTATAACTGTATTTTAAATATAGATATTGTCGGATTTCTCGAAACTGCGCCTAACATATACCCACATTTCTCTGCTTCTCGCTGTATTCTGGTCGCTTCTATCGAATTACGCCGAATTTTATCAAATCCGTTTCTATTGAAACATTACCTGAATACTTCCCCTTCACCTTAAAAAAATAAACGCCTGTAGGAAGCAGGTCGCCGTCGGAATTTACGGGCTTCCAAACTATACCGCCCGCACCGCGAACATCGCGAAGTGAAACAATAGGCTTCATGTCCAAAGAATATACCGTAATCTCGGCTTGATACGGCAGACCTGCAAAAACAATCTCGTTGTCGGTGGCAATATGGAACGGATTAGGATAACAATAAGGGCTGTTTTCGTCGCCGCCGAACAAGATGAATCCCAACGTATTGCCGGCACCGTGCGTAATTGGAATTCCGTCGTTCGACGTTACATTTAGAACTGTCAGGGTGTATTCTTTGCCAATCGGATAAAGCGGCGCGGCAAGTCTGAGAATTATCGTGCTGTCGCTTGCAACTTCAACGGATTCAACAGCTCCTGCCGGACGCAATTCATAGTTGGCAAGCACGGCGGCACCTTTGCCGGATTTCACGGGTTCCGAGTAAAACAATCGAAGGATACGCGAATTTTCTATATCCAAGCGTAAAAGTATCATTTCGCGTTTATTCGGTACATTTTCAACTTTTACGTCCAATTCGGCCGGTTCGCTCAAAGTTCCGAATCGGTCGGCAAACGAAGCAATTTCAAGTTGCCACGTTCCGTCGGGAATCGGATGCGCAAACCTAACGACGACAGTAGAGTCGCCTGCATAATGAGCATACTCGGCCGGAATATTATTCTTATCGGTTTTCAATCTGAAAACTCGTTCTTCAAGCGGCCGCGACGGTAAATAGCCGGCAGAGAATCTGACAAATACGGCATCGTTATGCCATTGTGCTGAAATAGGCCGAATAGGGTCGTGAGTAAATATATCTACGGGCAGAGTAAATGCTCCGTCAGGCTGAACCGCCCCGAGCCGCCTGCCGCGCAGATAGAAACGATACAATGTATTTGGTGTGAGCGTATCGAGAATTATCGAAGTTTCGGAAGTCGAGGCAATAAAATCGGCATTTGTAATACCCGAAGTCGGGTTTCTTATTGTAAACAACCGATAATCCGTTGCAAACGGTGCTGCCGTCCATTGCAATACTGCTGTCCTTGCATTTTTGGCATAGCCGATAAATCCGGTCGGAACACCCGGGCCGATGCCCTCGCGAATATGTTCTGCAAAAACCGTGCGGTTGCCGTCGCAATAGCCTAATTCTTTTATGCCGTTAGCGTCAAAATCATAGATAATTGCCGTGTTTGAGTATTGAAACGGAGAATACCAAAGCGGTTGAAAAGCAGAAGCAACTTTATTCCAGCGCATAACATACACGTTCGGAAAAGGAAACAACGCAATTTCATCGCCCGGCACGCCGTCGAGGTCGCCTGCGGCTATACCGTTTGCATAAGCAGTTCCGATGCGAACGCCATAAAAATTATCCTGCCATATCGTTTTGTATGAATTTGGTGCATCTGATTTAAGTAGCCGAAACGTCCAGATCGGCGGCTCGTATTCGCGGTCGTCGGTAAATTCTTGCCGCGAATAGTATCCGATTAAAAGTTCTTTTTTACCGTCGCCGTCCACGTCTAAAGGCGTACAAAATTCCGTACCTCCCCGTCCGTCGCTTTCAAATAAAAATTCTCGCGTAAATTTTCCGTCAGTGTATTCAAAAACCAAAAAATCGCCGTCTGTATCGCCGTAAAAAAGTTCTTTTTTACCGTCGCCGTCCAAATCATCTACAAAACAGGCCGGCGGGCGCATTGCATTAGGCGAACCGAAAGCGTCGCGCGGCGAGTCATTCGGCGCAATTGCAAGCAGTTCGTATTTCCCGTTTTTATACGTATAGGCAATGCAGACAGTATCGCTGAAACCGAAAATTTCCTCACGGCCGTCGCCGTCAAGGTCAAACATTCCGGCCGAAAAAAATTCTTTCCGCCCTGCAAAACTCACCGTTTTTTCTGTAAAAAGTGTATCCGTAAACGGAGAATCCGATGTAGTTTTCCCTTGAAATAATCTTGCGTCTGCAAAGGAATGAGCGAGAATTTCCATAACACCGTCGCCGTTAGAGTCGCCGAGTCCGCGCGTAATCCATTTTTCGGCTGTTTTGTCCTTTTCCGTAAGTTTTCCGCCGTCGAATTGTATTGTTTTCGTATCGCCGAAATCTCCCGACGAAATATCATTTATGGCAAAGGTTGGTTTGCCGTCGCGATAGAAATCCCGCACATAATTGGAAAGTTGCGCTGCGGGAGCGGAATACGTCTTCGGACTGAACCCGCCCGTAGGAAATGGTGAGCCTACGACAGGAATTGTTACACGTGCGACAGACGAATCCGAGCCGCCGGGAAAATAACACACTATTTTGACTTCATTTCCGGCCTGTTCGGGCGTAAGAACAAATTCATGCCGCCGTGCAAAACTCTCGTTATCGGCATATATCTTACCATTTTGGGACAAAGATCTGATAATACAGCGAGAATGTCGGTCTGTTTTTGCTGTCAGTAATATTGCACGAACGTCGTCGCGCCATACGGGCTCGGCAAGTGCGCTTAAAATTTGCGGTTTGCGAGCAAGACGCGCCATATCAAAACGGACACGGCTTTCCAATGAATTACCGTTCCATAACCGTGCCGTCAGGCGCAAAGTATAAGTAGTGTCCCGTAGCACGGCTAGTTCAAGCAATCCGAGATTTGATGCTTTATTTACCGAGTTGGAGTCGGAGGCAATAATTTTCCAGTCTCCGGACGGATTTTCTCCCGTTGCAATATCAAGCTCCCACGATGAAAGCAAAGGCGTTAAGACAGTTCCACGGATATTTATACCGTCGTCTGATGTAATTACTTCATCATTTTGCGGAAATTCGATGCGTACAATAGTTCTTCCGGCGGCTTTTACGGCGGCGGCGCAATCGAGTATCCCCGCGCCAAATTGCGTATCCCAACCCTTGTTGCCAACATCTTCGGCGGCAGCCTGCAATATTCCGCATACTTCGGCCGGCAAAAGGTCGGGCTGTGCCGACAGAAGTAATGCAGCGGCGGCAGAAACGTGCGGTGCCGAGGCCGACGTTCCCTGAAAAGAACGATATTTGCCGCCGGCGGCAGTAGTCCAAATATTTACTCCCGGTGCCGAAAGTGCAAGTTGCGAACCGAATGAGCTGAACGGTGCGCGTTTATCGGATTCCGTTGTTGCGGCTACTGCTATAACGTAGGGATAGCTTGCCGGAAATCTTCGCAGGTCTGTTCCGTCATTTCCGGCCGATGCAACCAAAACGCAACCGACAGCCGAAGCAAAAGCTACTGCATCACGAGTCAGAGGAGTGTTAATCACATCACCAAAACTCATATTCAGCACTCGTACACCGTTCATCGCGGCATAAACAATCGCCGCCGCAATATCGTCTTCTTCGGCATTGCCCGTGGCATCATGACAGCGTAAAACCTTAATTCTTGCGTCGGGAGCAATTCCCGCAATACCTATACGATTATTGGTTTTTGCGGCTATAATTCCCGCTACGCTTGTTCCATGGCCGTGCTCATCATAAGGAATAGGGTCGCGGCCTGCATAATCTCCTATATTTACAATGGCTTGATCCACAAAATCATATCCTATAACGTCATCGGTAAAGCCGTTCCCGTCATTATCTGTTCCGTCGAGGTCGCCGCTTATGCCGTTACGCTTTTCGGAAGCAGGCCATGGCTCAAAAGCACCGCTATGGTTGATATCTTCGGCAGTATTAACGGCGAACTGGCCGGCTAAATCGGGGTGAAAGAAATCTACGCCGGTATCGAGAACGCCTACTGTAATACCTGAACCTGTAGAAACTTTCCAAGCCTCAGCCGCATGAATACGCACCAACGACCATTGCCGCATTACAAGTGAATCATTGGAAATTTGCTCTTGAATTCTATATGTTTTTGCAAAATCTGCATACTCTACACCGGCGGCGGCACGAATTTTTCTAAGAAATGCACTAATGTCAGCGTTTGCCGGAACTTGTATTTCGGCATAACGCCGCAGTTTTGCAGATAAAGATGAAGATGACGAAAGCGACTGCATATATCTATCGGTGCTGTGCAATTCGGCAAAAACCGGCTTAAGTCCGTTCCAGAGAGAACCGTTCTTGTATGAAACAAAATATTTTTCATCGGCAAACCGAATAATAACAGTATTCGTAGGTATCGCCGCAACGGAGGCAAGCGACACAAACAAAAGCCCAAATGCCGTAAAAGCAATGTAAGGTAAACGAAGCACCAGAAGAATATTCCGAAAAGGGGTACGTTTCATTGCAATAAATGAAAAGTATGGCAAAGTAAAGTTTTTAAGGTAAAATACGTGAAAATACGGCCATGAGACCTTACTTAGTCGTAAATTTGCGTTTGAATTGTCGCTTTTCGTTTTGTTTTCGGGATTCGTTGGCGTAAATTCGCACTTAACTTAACGAATAATCAGGCGGATTTGTTGTATCATTTAACTATGGTAAACCATTATGCGTAATCACACAGGGATAGCCAAGCGTGCTATAACCTCGGCGGCTATAGCCGTGTTTGTGTTCGCCGTGGGCTGTACGCCCAAAATCACGGACGAGCAGCTTGCAAAGCTCCGTGAATTAAAAACGGAATCGGCGAGACTGACAACAGAAATTCAGAAAAAAGAGAACGAAAAAAGCCGCTTAGAGCGCGAACTCGCTTCTCGCAGGTCCGAAACTAAGGATTGTAACGATAAGCGGGCATTTTTGGTGGAAAAGCTCAACAATCCTACTCCTTGGCCGAATTATCCGCCGCCGCCGCCCCCGCCGCCGCCGCCGGCTCCGGAGCCAAAATCGAAGAAGAAAAAATAATCCGTTCATACAAAACACTATCTTCGAATTTCAATCAAGGAAAATAAAATTATGAAAAAGTTATTACTATCCGCAGTAACGGCCGCATTATTGTTCGGTCCGGCCGTACAAGCTCAACAACCGCCTACAGATTGCAGTGCATCGGAAGACCGTATGCGCGAGATGTATACAAGAGACCAGGGCGATATCTGTATTATCGAATGGACTGCAAAAGTCAAAGAATTAACCGAAAAATACAATAAAGCCGCCGGCGAAGTATCCGAACTCGAAAAATCGGTAGCAGACGAAATTGCCGCTCTAAAAAAATGCCGCGACGAAATTTACTCTCTTATCGGTGCTACCGAACAAGATGTGAATAATTTCCGCGAACGTCTCGGCCGTCTCGAAGGTAAAGTACGCGAAATGGAAGGTAAAGGCGTAGAAGAGCAAGTGGCGCGTCGCTCGGAAATTTTGGGCTATCAAGACGAGCTCAATAAAATACGCGGCGAGAAAATCGCTTTATTGCCTGAATTTTTCCCGAAAGTTGTTGACATAGGTGATCGCATAACTCGCCTGCTAAATGTAGAGTTGCCACGTCCGAAAGGTTATACGGTAGGCACATGGGCGCAAAACCGCGACTGTCTGTGGAATATATCCGGCAAATCGGAAGTATACAATGACCCGTTCCAATGGCCTAAACTTTGGCAAGGAAATACCGATCAAATTCGCAATCCCGACGTGATACATCCCGGCCAAGTTCTGAAAATTCCGCCGGCGGGAGCAAAAACAAGCGAAGAAATGAAAGCCGAACGCTCCTACTGGCGTAAAAAACGCGCCGCTATGGAAGCAAAAGCCGCCGAAGCCGCTGCGACACCGACCGCAGTTGCTCCAACCACAACGGCACCGGCTACGCCCGAAGCACAGCCCAAAGGCAGATAAACATTCGCTAAATAATAACAAAGCCTTGCAGTCTCTCTTATAGACTGCAAGGCTTTGTTATTTGAATCTGTTTGGCGTATTTACATAGAGTTCAATAATTTATTACACAAATCTTCTGCAATTCATTGTTTGGTTTCTGATAGTGCGAAAACATAGTCCAAAATGCCTTCTTCCTT
>JAANMT010000703.1_pt1 | contig 36483 bp, 31 predicted proteins | sample 7279711 | NCBI WGS metagenome assembly JAANMT01 (sample SAMN14094538, study PRJNA606508) | bioreactor metagenome | isolation source: A lab-scale SPAN reactor treating ammonium-rich wastewater day 1 | place: Ireland: Galway | collected 2017-01-16 | reverse complement strand
AGGGCACGAAAGTGATCAGCAGCGAGGCGACGACGCGTTCGCGCCCGCGCGCCGTGGCGGCCACCGCCGAAATCGCCGGCACGTTGCAGCCCAGCCCGATGAGGAAGGGCACCGCCACGCCGCCGTGCAGGCCGATCGTGTGAAAGCCGCGGTCCACCACGAAGGCGACGCGGTGCATGATGCCGGATTCCTCCAGCGCCACCAGCAGCAGCACCAGCGGCAGCATGTAGGGCACGACGATGCCGACCATGCCCACCAGTCCCTCGGCGACGGCACGGCCGACCACTTCCGGCGTGCCCTGCGGCTGCCATTCGCCCACCCACTCCGCCAGCCGCGCGGAAGTCAGTCCGTCCAGCACGGCGCTCACCTCGAAGACCATGAACAACACCAGCGCGAACACCGCCAGGCTGCCGATCAGGCCCCAGCGCGGATGCAGGAACAGCTCGTCGAGCCAGCGTTTCCAGCGCTCGGTGTCCCCCGGCGCACCAAGCCGGGTCACCGCCTCGAAGAGCAGCGCGGCCCGGTGATGGCGGTCGGCATGCAGCTCCTCGGAGAGTGGCCGCGGCAGGCTGCGCTCGGCCGCGGCGCGCGCCGCCGCCACCCCGGGCACCAGGGAGGGAAAGTGCTCGGCCAGCTCGCGCAGAAACCAGTCGTCGTTCTCCGCCAGCTGCATCAGCAGCAGGGGGCGCGGCACGCGGAAGGCCGTCTCGATTTCCGGCTGCGCCAGAAGCGCGTTGAGCGGCTTCAGGCTCTCGCGGATATGCTCGCTCGCCGGCTGCGCCAGCGGGCAGGACTTCTCGCGGGCGGCCGCCAGCGCCGCGGCGAAGAGCTCGGTGAGCCCCATGCCCATGTGCGCCACCGTCGCCACCACCGGCACGCCGAGCCGCTCCGACAGCGCCTTGGCGTTGACGTAGAGCCCCTTCTCGCGCGCCTCGTCCATGCGGTTGAGCGCGATCACCAGCGGCCGGCCGAGCAGCGCCAGTTCGAGGCAGAGTTCGAGGTCGCGCTCGAGCGCCGTGGCATCCATCACCTGCACCAGCACGTCCGGCGCGCGAAAGGGCGCCGCCGGCTGCTGCGGCTCGTGGCGGGCGATCTCCGGCCAGCGGTCGCCCCAGAGCAGTACCATCAGCACCTGCCGGTCGGCCTCGCGCAGCCGGTGCAGCGACTCGATCGAGGGCAGGTCGACCAGCGAAATCTCCTCGAGGCCGATGCCGACCAGGCATTCCTCGTAGGCGGATTCGCCGGCCAGGCGGGCGTGCGTCGGCGCCGCGCTGGAAGCGGCCTGGAAGATGCTGCTCTTGCCGGCCTGCTGGCGGCCGACGAGGGCGACGCGCGGCCGCCGCTGGCCACGCAGCAGCGGCGTGTGCAGCGGGATGCGGCCCGCGCCGGGGGATGCGTTCATGGGCGGATTATCCCATCACGCGGACTTCAGCGGCTCGATTCCCAGTCGTGGCTGTGGGTGTGGGCGTGCTCGACGCCGTCGTGGCGATGGCGGTGGCGGTGCATGAGGTTGGCGGCTTCGAGCAGGGCATGGTCGCGCAACGCGTCGTGAAGCGGGCCGTCGAAGAGCGGCCGTCCGCCCTCGCAGAGGACGACGGCGCGCTCGCCGAGCTCGGAGGCCATCGACAGGTTGTGGGTGCTCGTCACCACCGTCTTGCCGCAATCGAGCAGGTAGTCGACCAGCCAGCCCGCGGCGCGCGGATCGAGGCTGGCGGCGGGCTCGTCGAGCAGCAGCACGCGCGGCTCCAGCGCCAGGATCGCCGCCAGCGCGACCTTCTGCTTCTGCCCGCCGGAGAGCGCGAACGGCGCCTTGTCGGCGAGTTGGATCAGGTCGAGCGCCGTCATCCAGCGTTCGGCGCGCGCCCCGGCATCGGCCAGGCCGAGCTGGCGCGGGCCGTAGGCGACCTCGTCGCGCACCGTCGGGTTGAACAGCATGGCTTCAGGATGCTGGAACAGCAGCACCACCTCGGAGCGGAAGCGCCGCGCGAAGGCGCCGTCCTTCAGCCGCGCCGGCGTCACCGCCTCGCCGCAATAGCTGAAGCGGCCGGCCTGCGGCGCCACCAGCCCGTTCATCAGCTTGAGCAGGGTCGACTTGCCGCTGCCGTTGGCGCCGAGCAGCACCAGTTTCTCGCCCTCGCGCACGCCGAGCGAGACGCCGTCGAGCACCGGCGGCGCGTCGGGCCAGGCGTAGCGGATATCGGCGAGTTCGATCAAGGCTTTTTGCAGGCGGCGGGGGGCGCCTGCGGCGGCGGCAGCCCGGCATGATCGTCGAAGCAGCCGCGCGAGCGCATCGCCAGCGCCGTCTCGGCCGCCATGCACACCGACTTGTCGAGCAGATGGCCGGCCTGGGCGGCGGCGTGGCGCGCGCGCGCGGCCAGCGCCGGCGCGGCAGCGTTGCGGCTGGCGAAAGCCAGGCGGAAATCGCGCAGCGCGCGCGAGAAGGCCTCGATCTGCCCCGCGGCGAGGGTGACGACGAAGCTCAAGGTGGGCGAGAAGCGGCAGGCATCGAGCAGATTCACGCGCGCGACGAACCAGAAGCCGAGATACACCAGCAGCACCACGCGCAGGTTCACCAGCAGCAGGGTGGCCGCCGCGAAGCGGCCCTGCCAGAGCGAGACGGCCGCGTAGCCCAGGCTCACCGTCAGGTTGAAAGTCAGTACCGCCAGCACGGCGCGGCGCGCGATGCGCCAGCGCCCGGCCCCGCCCGCTGCCAGTGCGGCGGCGAGCAGCGCGGCCAGCAGCCACGCTTCGTGGATGAAGGTCACGGCGACCACCGCCGCGAGGTAGGCCAGCAGCCAGCGTGTCGCCGTCACGAGCCCCCCTCCCCCGGCCCCTCCCCCGCAAGCGGGAGAGGGGAGCACCAACGGCGCGCCCGGGCGAAGCGCCACACCAGCACCGTCAGCACCGCCTCGCCGGCGCCGATGAAGAAATGCGGCAGCAGCACCGCCGGCAGGGTGATCGACAGGCCAAAGGGGAAGAACAGCGGCGTGCCGTCCTCCTTGTGGGCAATCAGCGGCTGCACGCCGAGCGCGAGCGCCACCAGCAGCCCCGGCAGCACCACCGAAGCCCAGGCGGCGAGCGCCACCGCCGCCGTCTCGTTCAGCCGCCGCAGGCCGCGGAACGTCAGCACCGCCGCCGCCGATCCCGCCAGTCCCATGGCCAGCGCATTCACCGCCAGCGCGGTGATGCCGCCGGCGCCGAACAGCAGCGACTGCAGCGCGAGCACCAGGCTGTAGGCGAGGAAAGCCAGGCGCACGCCGAACAGCAGCGCCAGCATGGCCACGCCGAGCGCGTGTCCCGAGGTGCCGCCGGGGATCGGCACCATCACCAGGCCGAGGCCGTAGGCCAGCGCCGTCATCGCCGCCAGGCGCGGCACGGTCTGCTCGTCGAGCGTGCGGCGCAGGCCGCGCGCCGCCCAGGCCCAGGCCACGCCCGCCGCCGCGTAGGCGGGCAGGTAGGTCTGCGGCGAGAGGAAGCCGTCGGGGATGTGCATGGGCGTCGCGTCATTATTCCCGCGCAAGCGGGAATCCATGGCGTTGGCACCGGGTCCCCGCTTCCGCGGGGACGACGGTCAATTTGACGGCGGCATTCATTTCAGAACAGCATCGAGGCGCTGATCAGCAGCCGGTATTTTTCCAGACCCTCGGCGCCCTGCTGCTGGCTCTGTTCGTTGAGGTTTTTCCACAGCGCCTTCTTGACGCCGACGGCGAAGCTGAACTTGTCCCAATAGAGGCGCACGCCGGGCACGGCGTAGAGCATGCGCCCGCCGGTGGCCTGCTCGCCGACGCCGTCCACGACATCTCGGCCGAGCTTGAGGTATTGCAGCTCGAGGCTGAGGTCGGTGCGCAGTTTTTGCTCGGGGTTGGTGTGGATGCGCCAGGCCAGGCCGCCGTTCAGGCGCAGCTCGCGGCCGAAGCGCGTGGTGAAGTCCGTGCCGGTCGTGTAGTCGGTGGCATAGCGATAGGTCTTGAACCACAGCGTCGACGCCTCGGCGTTGAAGGTCAGCTTGTCCGTGAGCATCTTCGTCGCGGTGAGTCCGAGCGTGTAGGAGGGCTTGCCGAAACCGGTGGACATGCCCGGATCGATCGAGCCGTCGGGCAGGCGATAGTTGGGCCGGCCGGTGGGCAGGCTGGCGCCGCCGAAGACGGTGAAGTGCCAGTCTTCCATCTCGTCGAGGCTCTCGCTCTTCGGCACCAGCGAGAAGCCCTTGCCGTCGTGACGGAAGCCGATCTGGCCGAGCACCGAGACGTCGGCGAAGCCGCGCGTCCTGAAGCCGCCCGACTCGTCGGCCTTGACGTTGTAGGGGAGGAAGGCATAGGCGGAGAACCAGGGCGTGAAACCATGGCCCACGCCAAGCATGGTGAAGCGGGAGAAATCGCCCTCGACGTCCGGCCGCGCCAGGCGGCCGCGCTGGAATTTCGCATGGTCGATCTTCAGCGCCAGCAGGGTGCTGCCCTCCGGCAAGACGGCCGAGGTGGCGGACTCCACCGGCGCGCCGGAGCCTTCCAGCGCCGCGGCGCCGACGCCGGCGACGCCGTGGTGGGCCAGGGCCGGCGCGGCGGCCAGGGAGCAGACTAGGGCGAGCCTTTTCTTCATGGTGCTTTTTTCCTTCTCACGAACAGTTGAATGAGCCCGAACAGCGCCAGCAGGAGGCCGGCGCCGAAGACGAGTTTCGCGTCGCGCTCCCCGGCCGCGGCGGGCGCCGCAGCCTCGTTGCCGCGCGGCGGGTCGAATTTCAGGTCCACGCCATGGCCATCCGCCGAGAAGGCGCGGAAACGCACTTCGCCCGCCTCGGGCGGCACGAATACCGCGCGTCCCTGCGCGTCGGTGCGGCCGACGGCGTGCGGCCTGTCGGCGCCGGCGGCGTACACCTCGAAGGCCTCGAAGGCGAAGGGCTGGCCGTCGGCAAAAGTCAGTCGCACCGACACGGCGCTTTGCGCGCCGACGGCGTGATGCACTTCGTGGGCGTAGGCCGGCGGCAGGACCAGCAACAGGCAGCAGAGCAGAACGCGCCGGATCACTTGACGGGCAGCTCGAAATTGAGGGTGGTGGCGCGGATCAGCGTGTCGGCCTTGCCGTCGTCGAGCGGCGTCTCGAGGCTGGCGGCGATCATCTGCAGGCCGCCATGGCGGATCTTCAGCACCACCGTGCCGTCGTCGCTGGTGGCCCCGCGCGTGGCGCCGTCGTAGGCCACGGGAACATTCGCGCGCGGCTTGCCGGCGAGTGTCACGCGCACCGTGAACTTGTCGTCCACGCCGAGGCGGAAGGGGTCGTCGACGGGCGTGATCTCCAGACCGGGCGTCAGCGGCTGCGCCAGCGCGGCGCTCCAGCGGCTCACACGCTTCACCGAGTCCTCCGAACGCCAGCTCTTCAGCACGCCGGCAATGCCGGTCTTCGGCGCGTTCTTCGTCTCCCACGCCGTCTTCGTCCAGTAGCCCGAGGAAGCCGTGACGAACAGCGCGGCGCAGTCGCCCGGAATCTTCGCCGGGTAGCCGGCCGCCACCGTCAGCGGCCGGGTTTTGCCCTGCGCGTCGGCGCACAGCGCCTGCTGCACGAAGCCCGCCTCGTAGGGCACGCGCTCGGCGCCGGCGTGGGCGCCGGTGCGGTGGCCCTGCAGCAGCACATGGCCGCTGCCCTCCTTCTCCAGCCAGAGGTCGTGAGCGGCGGCCGGCAGGGCCGGCAAGCAGAGCAGCAGGACCAATCGTATGAACTTCATTTAATTCATCTTAACAACTTTCGTGCCATTTGGTGTCCGCAATGCAACTACCTGAGAAAAATGGGTTTTTTAAAAACGCGCGAACGCCGGGCGGCAGCTCCGCTGCCGATATGATGATTTATCGAAAAGTGCCTATCCGGCCAGCGGCAGGGTCAGAGTCAGCACGGCGCCGCCTTCCGGATGGTTGGCCGCCGTCAACTGGCCGCGGTGGCGCTCCACGATGCCATAGCTGATGGAGAGGCCGAGCCCGGTGCCCTTGCCCACCGGTTTGGTGGTGAAGAAGGGATCGAAGACGTGGCCGAGCGAATCCTCGCGGAAGCCGGGACCGTTGTCGCGGAAGCTCAGCGCCACGCTGCGCTTGCGCAGCTCGGCGCGGATGTCGAGCCGCGCGCCTTCCAGCCGTTCGGTGGTGTCGATGGCGTTCTGCACCAGATTCACCAGCACCTGCTGCAGCTGTCCGGCCGAGCCGGAGACGGGAATCTGCGGCGGCACGTCCATGACGAGCCGGATCTTCGAGCCGGAGGCCTTCACCACCCAGTGCACCGAGCGCTCCAGCACCTCGGCCAGATTGAAGGTTTCCTCTTCGCCGCGGTCCTGCGCCGAGAAGCGCTTCAGGCCGGCGACGATGTCGCGCGTGCGCTCGGCGCCCTCGATGGTGCCGTCGATGAGCGGCTGCATGTCTTCCATGAGGCGGTCAATGCGCAGTGACTTGCGCAGCTCGGCGATCTCCTCCGCCGGCCGGCCGGCATGGATGGCCTCGAGATATTCGCGCATGCGGCTGCCGTAGCGCTGCAGGGCGTAGACGTTGCCGAGCACGAAGCTGATCGGGTTGTTCAGCTCGTGGGCGACGCCCGCCACCAGGCGGCCGAGGGAGGCCATTTTCTCGGAGTGAATGAGCTGCTGCTGGGCAAGCTTCAGGTCCTCGTGCGCCTGCCGCAGCTGCTCGTAGGCGCGGCGCAGGTCGCCCACCGGGCGTCCGGTCATCACCATGCCGACGAACTTGCCGACCGGCGACAGGCGCGGCGTGCAGTTCACCGCCACCGGCATCTCCGGCGCGTAGCGGCATTTGAAATGCAGCTCGCAGTCGTGGATGCGCTCGCTGGTGAGGTCGCGCAGGAAGCGGCGCGCCTGCTCGCGCGAGGCCTCGTCGGCGAAGAGGTCGATGAGCGGCGTGCCGCGCAGCGCCTCCTCGCTCTTGCCCACCAGCTCGGCGAGCGCCTGGTTCGCCTCCTGGATGAGGCCGTGGCGGTCGCATACCACCAGCACGTCGGACATCGAGGTGAGCACGCTGAAGATGAACTTCTGCGTCTCCTCGAGCTTGGCGTTCTTCTCCTCCAGCGCCACCTCGTACTGCAGCAGGTCGGAGTACACCTCGTCCATCTTGCGGATGACGTCGATCCAGACGTCCTCGCCGACGCCTTCCGGCGGGCGGTCGAGGACGTGCGCCGGCAGGGTCGGCAGATAGACCCGGGTGCCCTGGGCGGCGTCCTTGTCGGGACTTGGCATCAGCTCTTCGGCCGGCTGTGCACGTGGTAGGGGTGGTCCGGCCCGCCATGATGATGCGGGTGGCCGTGGCGATGCTGGCGGCCGGCGTTGACGTCGGCGGGCACCATATTGAGCGCGCCGTGGCGCACCCCGCGCTCGGCCATCGTGGCGTCGGCGAAGGCGCGTACCGCCTTGGTCGGCCCGCGCAGGATCACCGTCTCCATGCAGTGGTCGTGGTCGAGGTGGGCATGCATGGTCGACACGGTGAGGTCGTGATGGTCGTGGCTGTGCGCCGTCAGCCGCTCGGCGAGGTCGCGCTCGTGGTGGTTGTAGATGTAGGACAGGGCGGCGATGCAGTCGGGCGCCTCCTCGCGCTCGAGGCGGCTCGCCTCGAGCCTCTGGCGCAGGATGTCCCGCACCGCCTCGGAGCGGTTGCTGTAGCCGTGGCTGCGGATCAGGCGGTCGAATTCCTTCGCCAGCTTTTCATCCAGGGAAATGGTGAAGCGTTCCATGGCCTCTCCTCAGGGGGTCCGGCGCGCCGGAAGGGCGGCGCCTGCCCGCCTATGTTACAGAGGTTGCGGAAAATTGAGCGGCCGTTCTACCAGTAATTCTCGAAGGCCATCTGGCCGGGCACGTTGCGGCGGCTGGTCTGAAAGCCGAGCGCCGCCAGCTGTCCGCGCAGTTCGCGCGCCATCTCCGGATTGCCGCACACCATGACGCGCGAGTCCTCCCGGTCGACCGCCGCGCCGGCGTGCGCCTCGAGCCGGCCGTCGGCGAGAATTCGCGGAATGCGCGCCGACAGGGCGCCCGTGCCGGGCTCGCGGGTGACGACCGGCACGTGGTGCAGCTTCGCCCGGGCGCCGGCGAACAACTCCTCGCGCGGGAGCGCGAGGATTTCATCGCGATAGGCCAGTTCGGTCTCGCGGCGCACGCTGTGCACCACGACCAGGCGCTCGAAGTCCTGCCACACCTGCGGCTCGCGCAGAATCGACAGGAAGGGGCCGATGCCGCTGCCGCTCGCCAGCAGCCACAGGTCGCGGCCCGGCGCCAGCTGGTCGAGGGTGAGGAAGCCGTAACTCGCCTTCTCGACGAGGACCGTATCGCCGACGGCGATTTTGTCCAGGCGACCGGAGAAGGCCCCTCCCGGGACCAGCACGGCAAGGAACTCCAGGTGCTCGTCGTAGGCCGCCGAGACGACGGAGAACGGGCGCCAGACGGTCTCGCCGCCCTCGCCTTCCAGTCCGAGCCGGGCATAGTGGCCCGGCGTGAAGCGGAAGCCGCGGTAGCGCGTCAGGCGGATGCTGAGCAGCGTCGGCGTCCAGCGGCGGATCGACAGCACGCGTTCCGCCGTCCATTTCTCGCCGCGGGGCGGCGTGAGGGGCAGCGGATGCCGACGCAGGCCCGATTCCAGGACGGCGCCCACGCCTCGCGCCTTAGTGCGAGCAGCAGGTGGCGACGGCGCGCGCGGCATTCTCGTCCGCCCTGCCGATGCGCACCCGCCACACCTGCGGTCCGGCCTCGAGGTAGTCCCAGGTGAACTGGCCGCGCGACTCGGCCTGGAATTGGTAGAACAGCGGCTTCGGGTCGTGGTCGTTCACCAGCAGCAGGGCCTCGCCGGGGAACAACGCGTCGAAGGCGCCGAAGATCATCGGATGGCGCTGGCGCGGCGGGATGTCACGGACATCGACGGTGGTCTTGCAGGCTTGCTCGTCGCTCATGGTCGGTCTCCTGTCGGCTTGCGTTCATAGATGCATATAACTTACATCTTTAGCGTAGCACCGATCCGGTCTATAAGCAATATTTTGATTACATCTTTTTGGCCGCCTGCCGGCGCGGCGGTCCGGCTGCCGCCTACTCGCGGCGCAGCTGGTCGGCCTTGTCCTTGATGTTGCCCCAGTGGTCGGCGTCCGGCAGCGCATCCTTCTTCTCGACGATGGCCGGCCAGAGCGCCGCCAGCTCGGCATTGAGCGCGATGTACTCCTTCATGCTGTCGGGCACCTCCTCCTCGGCGTAAATCGCATCGACCGGGCATTCGGGCACGCACAGCGTGCAGTCGATGCATTCGTTCGGATCGATCGTCAGGAAGTTCGGCCCCTCGCGGAAGGCGTCGACCGGACAGACATCGACGCAGTCGGTGTGCTTGCAGTTGATGCAGGCTTCGGTCACGACGTAGGTCATGGGCGTATCTCCCTCTCCGTCAGGCAGCGGCGCCGGCACGCTGCACGGTCACCTTGGCCGTCACCACCGGACACTCGCCGCCGGGCTGGCACGGCTCGGCCGGCTTCTTCACGGGGGTGAAGGCCGACCAGCGGCGGCGCACCGGCCCTTCCGCCGTCGTGCCGAGGTTGGCCGCCGTCGGCGGGATCGGCTTGCCCTCCGCGATCAGCTTTTCGATGCGGCGCAGACCCAGCAGCGCGGCGCCCATCGCTCCGTTCAGCTGGCCGAGCCCGTCCGGCGCGATATTGAACTTGCCCTTCAGGTTGTCCTCCAGCGCCTTGATCATCGCCGCGTTGTGCACCATGCCGCCGGTCAGCATGAATTCGGGCTCCAGGCCTACCCGGCGCATGAGCTGGATGGCGCGCGATCCCAGCGAAATCATCGCGCCCATCATGATGTCCTCGGCCGACACGCCCTGGGAAAGATGGCTGATCACTTCCGATTCGGCGAATACGGCACATACGCTGCTGATCTCGACCGGCTTGGTGGCGCGCAGCGCGTAGGGGCCGATGTCGGCCGTCGCCAGGCCAAGATAGCGCGCCGTCTTCTCGAGAAAGGCGCCGGTGCCGGCGGCGCACTTGTCGTTCAGGCGGAAGGCGCGCACGCGGCCTTCGCCGTCCACGCGGACCGCCTTGATGTCCTGGCCGCCGATGTCGAGCAGCGTGCGCGTCCCCGGGAAAAGATGCACCGCCGCATGCGCGTGGGCCGTCAGCTCCGTCACCTGGGTATGGCGAAACAGCACGGTATGGCGGCCATACCCCGTCGCGGCAACGTAGGTGACATCCTCCCGGGTGACGCCGGAGTTCTTCAGCAGTTCGTCGAAGACGCCTTCGGAGGCCTGGTTGAGCTTGAAGCCGGTGCGCCGCACCGCCTTGCCGACGACCTGGCGCCGGTCGTCCAGCAGGATGGCCTTGGAATAGGTCGAACCGATATCGATGCCTGCAACGTACATGATCATGCCTCCTCTGCCATGGCCGGGGCCGCTTTCGCCCCTTCGCCGAACATCCGGTCGTGCGAGAACAGCGCGGCGCCCAATGCACCGCAGAAGTGCGCGTCCTGGCTGACATTGATGGGCATGCCGAGCTGCGCCTCGAGCAGCTTCACCATCGCCTGGTTGCGGCTGACGCCGCCCGTGAAGGTCACTTCGGGCTCGATGCCGACGCGGCGCGCCAGCGACACGCAGCGGCTGGTGATCGCCTGGTGCACGCCCATCAGCACGTCTTCCGGCAGGATGCCCTTGGCCAGGTGGCTGATGATCTCGGACTCGGCGAACACCGTGCAGGTCGTCGTGATGCGCACCGGGTTGGTGGACTTGAGCGCCAGCGGCCCCAGCTCGGAGAGCGGCATCTCGAGGGCGTAGGAGGCGGCGCCGAGGAAGCGCCCGGTGCCGGCGGCGCACTTGTCGTTCATGGTGAAATCCTCGACCTTGCCGTCGGGGCCGACGCGAATGGCCTTGGTGTCCTGGCCGCCGATGTCGATCACCGTGCGCGTCAGCGGAAACAGCGTCACGGCGCCGCGCGCGTGGCAGCTGATCTCGGTGATCTGCTCCTTGCCGAAAGTGATCTTGTAGCGGCCGTAGCCGGTGCCGGCGACCCAGACGACATCGCTTTCCGCAGCGCCGGCGTTGTCGAGGGCGGCGCGAAAGGCGTCCTCGGCCACCGTCACCATGCTGGTTTCCATGTCGAGCAGGGCGCGCCCGACGATGTTCCTGTTCTCGTCGACGATCACCGCCTTGGTCTGCGTCGAGCCGACATCCACTCCAGCTACATATTTCATGCGATCTCTCCTTCTCAGGCGCTGACGGTCTTGCTGCGGGAAAGGGGGGCGCCGCCGGCGCGCTGCTGCAGCGCCTCGAAGAAGGCGTCCACCCGGTTCTTGATCTGCGCGTCCGACCAGTAGCGCGGATCGATCAGGTCCGATTCGATATACAGCGTCGGAATGTCGAGGCGCTTGTTGAGGAATTCCCGCGTGTCGGCCATGCCGGAGGAAACGAAGCGGCAGCTCTTGATGCCGTGGAAGACGATGCCATCGACCGCGTAATCCTTGATCTGCTGGGCCAGCCGTTCGTGGGCGAAGAACTGGTTGGACAGGCCGCGGTGGGCCGCCATCGCCGTCACTTCGGCCAGGCTCTCCAGCGGGCGCGAGGTGTCGTAGCGCATGTCGGCGGCATCCATGCCGCCGGCGGCGAAGGTCAGGTAGTCGGAATAGGCGAAGACGCCGCCCCAGGTCTCGAACAGCTCGACCAGCCGGCGCATCGAAACGTAGCAGGGCGTGCCCGAGAAGAGCAGGCGGAAGCGCTCCTCCGCCACGCGGCCCTCGCCGCGCGCGACCTTGGCCCGGGTATGCGCTTCCAGCCGGCGCATGAACTCGACGCCCTCCTCGGTGCCGCGATGCACGTTCATGATGCCGATGTAGGTCAGGCCGTCGAGCATGGCGTTGTAGGGCGCCGGAACGTTCTGGTTGAGCGCCATGACATTGTTCCAGTGATCAACCTGCTTGTTGACCCGCTCCTCGACCTCGGCCAGCCTGTCCATGTCGAAGCGCTTGCCGGTGATCTTCTCGCATTTCTCGATGAGGTCCTTGAACTGCGCCTCGATCCAGCGCGTGTCGGCGGCGTGCTGGGCATCGCCCGGCCGCGCCTGCCAGCCGGCGGCGCGCTGGCCGGGCAAGTCGAGCACGAACACCGGCGTCTTCAGCCAGCGCTCCCAGATTTCCGCCCACTTGATGAAAGTGCCGCACATGTTCGAGGAGACCGCCAGGTCGGCCTTCGGGATGAGGCCGGCCGGGTGCTCGTTTTCCTTGAGGATCAGTCCGACGTCGGCCTTGACGTAGGAGCAGACGTCCGGCGAATAGCCGTAGTCCTCGGACAGGCTGATGTATTCCTGCGAAGTCTTGCGCACGCCGGTCTGCAGCGAGTTGATCTCCGGAAAAACCAGCTCGAAGTCGAAGGTGCGCAGGATCTCCACGGCATTGCCCATGACGAAGACGTTGGCGACCGGGGCCTTGCGTTCGTTGGCGGTGGAGAGCCGGGCATACCACTCCTTCATCAGGCGCGAGCCTTCCTCGCGCATGTTGAACTCGGCGGCGTCCGTGGCGGGTTGCGTGGTCGTGGTGCTCATGGTCTCGTCTCCTTTATGCGATCGCGAACAGCAGGGATTCGGCGAAGGTCTCCACCTGCATGGCCATCTGTTCGAAGGAAGTCATCTTTTCCTCGAATTCGAGCACCAGGTAGGGGATGTTCTCGGCATCGAAATGCTTGGACCAGGCAATCTGCTCGTCGAGGCCGGGCTCGCAGAATTTCGCCGCCGTCAGGATGGCGCCGTCCGCCTTGGCGTTCTTCACCATGTCCAGCAAATAGCCCTCCTTCGGCTTGTTCTCGTCGTGCTGCACCGGGCTGGCTTCGGAGCGCACGATGTAGCTTTCGGCGAGCGCCCAGATCGGATCGCCCGTCTCCGGCACGTCCTCGGTAAACCAGCGCAGGCCGACCAGCAGATCGTCGTCCACGATGTAGCAGTTGTCGTCCATGGCTTCCAGCATTTCGATGGGCGGCTGCTCGCAGAAACCGCCGACGAAGACGATGCGCGGCTTGTCCTGCGCCGGCAGGCTGCGATGGCGGATGGCGTCGAGGGCGCGGGAGAGCAGCGCGTTGTGCTCCTCGCAGGGGATGCGCGTGCGCGCGCGCATCAGCAGATAGGCCTCCGTGCAGCTGACTTTCCACGGTTCGTCGCGGCGGATGCGATACAGCTCGCGCAGCAGGCGGCGGTTGACGTTGTAGATCTGGATGCTGTTGCGGATCGCCTCGTCGTCGATGGTGTGGCCGATCTTCTTCTCGATTTCGCCGCGCAGGCGCTGGTACTCCGACGCGATATAACGCGCCGCGCCAGGCGAATTGACGTTCTGCGGCAGATAGAGGATTTGCGACAGCTGGTCCGGCAGGTTGCGCGCCCAGATGCCGGCCAGATGCTTGGCGGCGTCGCAGATCGGATGGGTGACGAAACCGGCCATGTCGCCTAGGGTGCCGTTCAGGCCCAGCTCGGTGGTCGAGCGGCAGATCGAGCAGATGAAGGAACCCATCCGCGCATCGGCATATTTCAATTCCAGCTTGTTGCCGCCACCGAGAATGTTGACCGGCAGCAGCTTCGCCGCATGCACGATCTCTTCCGGAAAATACACCGGAAAGTGCCCAAGGGTGCCGATGTAGCCTTCCGGCAACTCGCTCTTCGAAGGAATGTTGTAGTCGCGCGCCGCCGCATTGCAGCGCTCGAGAACAGTGGTCAGCTCGGCTTCGTGGTCGTAGGCAACCTGCGCATTCATAGCTCGTCTCCTTGGGCTGAGTGAGTAATGTAATTATATGCATAATTAAGCTCACTAATGCAATATGCAGCATTGACCTACGTCAATTACCCGATATTGTAGCCTCCGAATAACATTATTGTGCGTATATTTACTTAATAATGCAATTTAATGCACAGTACAAACCATGCATGGATCGAAGGAACGGACGACGTGCTGTACGGCGAGGTTCCCCTCGCCCGCCGGCGTGCCGACCAGGGCCTGCTCGAGCGGGCCGGGCGTGCCGTCTGCATCGCGCGGCGAGAAGTTCCAGGTGGTGGGCGAGACGATCTGGTAATTGGCGATGCGGCCGCCCTCGATCCTGAGCCAATGGCCGAGGCTGCCGCGCGCCGCCTCGACCAGGCCGACGCCGGCACCTTCCTGCGGCAACTCGCCCTGCGCGCAGAACGGCTCGCCGGGGACGAGCTGCTGCGCCCAGCGCTCCATCTCGGGCAGGATCACGGCGATCTCCAGCAGGCGCGCCACGACGCGGCTGCGGACGTTGGCGCCCTCCCCCGCGACAAGGTCGCGCGCCAGCGGATGCCCGGCCACCGCCTGGCGCGCCAGAGCCCCGGTTTCCATCGGCAGGCCGGCCAGGCGCGGCGCCTTGCACCAGGTGTAGCCGGCCGCCTTTTCGTCCCGCGGCCGCGTCTCGCCCCGCGCCGGATGGCGCGTCTCGCCGTCGAGCCAGGCATGGCTGATGTCCTCGGCGATGGCCTGCGCATCGAGCGCCTGCAGCTGCCCGTCCCAGACGCCGCCCGGCAGGAACTGACTTTCCGCCTGCGGATAGTTGCCGTAGCTCATGAAACGGTCGACGCCGCGGCCGAGTCGCGCCAGCGCGAGGTCGTCGGCGATCTCGAGGAAGGCGCCGAAGTCGCCGCGCGGCATCGAAGCCGCCCAGCGCGCCAGCGCCGCCGCGGAATCGAGCGCGGCCACGGCCTCCAGCGCATCGTTGAAGAGCACCGTCTCGGCGTGGCGGCGGAAGTCGCGCAGCAGACCGAACAGGCGGATCTTCTCGGAGGCCTCCAGGGCGCGGGCGACGCCGCCGGGCTGGATGGCCAGACTGTGCGGCCATTTGCCGACGAGCGTGCCCATGGCACCCAGAAAGGCCGTGCGCGACGGCAGGACCTCCGCGGCGGCGCTGCCGCGCACGGCGCGGAAGCGCTCGACTGCCCGTGCGTGCCAGGCGCGGGCGGCGTATTCGGCGCGGGCGAAATCGGGCATGAAGAACAGATAGAAGTGTGTGAAGTGGTCGGCGACGTTCTCCACCGCGTGGGCGAGATTGCGGGTGATGCGCCCGTTCGGCGCCGGCGCAAGGCCCATGGCGTCGGCCAGCGCCGCGGCCGCGGCCATCGACTGCGACACCGAACAGATGCCGCAGATGCGCGGCGCGAACATCAGCGCGTCCATCGGATGCTTGCCGCGCAGGATCTGCTCGAAGCCGCGATACAGCGGCGAGCCGGCCCAGGCCTCGGCGACGACGCCCTCCTTCACCTCCAGCGTGACCTCGAGGTCGCCCTCGACGCGGTTGAACGGTCCGACGACGATGCGCGTCATGCCTTGCTCCGGAAGCCGCGCAGCGGCTGAACCGATGTCACCCCTTTCCTCGGGGAAGGGGCCGGGGGATGGGTCCTCATTTCAGTCCTGTCTTCTTCACCGGCGGCACCACCACCTGGTGGTCGGCGACGGCGTTGTCGCGCACGCGCTTCGGCGTCGCCGACTTCGACAGCGCGGCGAGCGCGACGAACCAGGCCTTCGGCATGTCGGTGGGCAGGCCGATCGGGATGCCGGCCAGCTTCGGCGTTTCGTGGAAGGGATGGCCCGGCTCCTCGAAGCCCGGCTCGGTGCAGGAGATGCACGGCGCACCGCCGCGCGCGCAGGAGCCGCCGCCGCTCCACAGGCGGATGTTGCAGTCGGCGTGGGCTTGCGTGCCCTTGCAACCCAGGTTCTCCATCAGGCAGCCGAGGTCGGAAGGCTTGTGCGCGCTGGCCTTGAACTCGTAGTACTCGTTGCGCGTGCAGCCGTGGTGCACCAGGTGGTCGGCGAAGAAGCGCGGCCGGCCGAGGCTGTCGAGATCCTTCGCGCCGAAGGCGCCCAGCGCCAGCGCCGCCAGCGTCTCGGTGATCCAGTCGGGATGGCAGGGGCAGCCGGCGATGTTGATGACCGGCAGCCCGCCGCGCCCCTTCCAGCCTGCGCCGAGCAGGCCGCCGGGCTGGTCGCCCTCGTACTGCAGGCCGCAGGCGTCGGTGTGATTCTCGCCCGCCGCCGCCACGCCGCCCCAGGCGGCGCAGCTGCCGACGGCGAGCGTGTGGCGCGCGACGCCGGCGAGCTTCATCACCCACTCGGCCATGGGGACACCGCTGCCGGCATGGCGGTGGAAGCGCCCGGTGCCGCGCGGACCGCGCAACAACGCCCCCTCGACGCAGAGGGCATCGAGCGCGACCTCTCCCGAGAGGCACTGCTCGAAGATGCGCGTCACCTCCGCGCCGCTCGCTTCCGACAGGCTCGGATGCCAGAGGATGCGGATGCCGACCGCCTCGAGCGCGCCGATGAGGTCGCGCGCCCCCGAGCAGAGCAGCGACATCGAGCAGCCGCCGCAGCCGGCCGATTGCAGCCAGAGCAGGTTGAAGGGAGCCTTCATCTCGAAGAAGCCGGGTTCCTGTGCGCCGTTCATGGGGCCGAGCTTGCCGTGGAAAATCCGCGCAGGCAAGCGGTCAGGTCAAACGGCTTCCAAGTTCCGTGCCAAACGCAACACGCTTACGAATCAGTCGCTTGCCGTGACGGTCCGGGCGCACGTCGGATGCGTCGCGGCCGAAATGCCACCGGCAGCGGAAGACCGCGTTGCAGCGCAGGATTGCTATAATCCGCCCCCTCATGAACGCACCCAACCACCCCGCCGACCTGCTGCGCGACGTGCAGCGGCGACGCACCTTCGCCATCATCTCCCACCCCGACGCCGGCAAGACCACGCTGACGGAAAAGCTGCTGCTGTTCGGCGGCGCCATCCAGATGGCCGGCACGGTGAAGGCGCGCAAGAGCGCGCGCCACGCCACCTCCGACTGGATGGAGGTGGAGAAGCAGCGCGGCATCTCGGTCACCAGCTCGGTGATGCAATTCGACTACGGCGGGCACACCATCAACCTGCTCGACACGCCGGGCCACCAGGACTTCTCCGAGGACACCTACCGCGTGCTCACCGCCGTCGACGCCGCGGTGATGGTGGTCGACGCCGCCAAGGGCGTCGAAGCGCAGACCATCAAGCTGCTGGAAGTCTGCCGCCTGAGGAACACCCCCATCATCACCTTCGTGAACAAGCTCGACCGCGAGGTGCGCGAGCCGATGGACCTCATCGAGGAGATCGAGTCGGTGCTGAAGATCGACTGCGCGCCGATCAGCTGGCCGCTCGGCATGGGCAAGACCTTCCGCGGCGTCTGGCACCTGCTGCACGAGCAGTTGATGCGCTTCAAGCCGGGCGAGGAGCACGCCGGCGGCGAGACCGAACTCATCGAAGGCCTCGCCAACCCGAAGCTCGACCAACTCTTCCCGCTCGAGATCGGCCGCCTTCGCGACGACGTCGCGCTGATCCAGGGCGCCAGCCACCCCTTCGACATCACCGCCTTCCTCGCCGGGAAACAGACGCCGGTGTTCTTCGGCTCCGGCATCAACAACTTCGGCGTGCGCGAGATCCTGCAGGCGCTGGTCGAATGGGCGCCGCCGCCGCAGCCGCGCGACGGCGGCACGCGCATGGTGCAGCCGGCCGAGGCGCCCTTCTCCGGCTTCGTCTTCAAGATCCAGGCCAACATGGATCCGAAGCACCGCGACCGCATCGCCTTCTTCCGCGTCTGTTCGGGCCGCTACACGCCCGGCATGAAAGTCAGTCACCGCAGGACGGCGAAGGAGATCAAGCTCGCCAACGCGCTGACCTTCATGGCCAACGAGCGCGTGGCGAGCGAGGACGCCGTCGCCGGCGACATCATCGGCATCCACAACCACGGCCAGCTGCAGATCGGCGACACGCTGACGCAAGGCGAGGCGCTCGGCTTCAAGGGCATCCCCTACTTCGCGCCGGAACTCTTCCGCATCGCGCGGCCGCGCGATCCCTTCAAGTCGAAGCAGCTCGAGAAGGGCCTGCAGGAGCTGGGCGAGGAAGGCGCCATCCAGGTGTTCCAGGCGGCGGTCGGCAACACCCTGCTGCTCGGCGCCGTCGGCGTGCTGCAGTTCGAGATCGTCGCCCAGCGCCTCGCCACCGAGTACAAGGTCGACGCCCTCTACGACGCCGCCAGCATTTCCACGGCGCGCTGGCTCACCTACCCGGACGAAGCGACGCGGCGCGACTTCGAGCGCGAGCAGGCCGGCGCGCTCGCCAGCGACGTCGACGGCAACCCGGTCTTCCTCGCCACCAACAAGTACAACCTGCAGGTCACCCAGGAGCGCTGGCCCAAGGTCGGCTTCCACACCACGCGCGAGCACGGCCAGCGCGTCAGCCACGGCTAAGCTCCCCCGCCATTCCCGCCAAAGCGGCATTCCACCCCCGCTCCCGACTGCGGGAGCATGAAAGTCAGTCCCCGCAACACGGCGATTCCGCCCTGGCCTCCTTGCACAAAAGACTGATTTTTTCCTGAAGGCTCAACTCCGGCTGGCGTGTTCCACGCCGCCGATGTCGCCGATCAGCTTCAGCGCGCGCTGCAGCTGCGCCACACCGCTCACCTCGATGGTGAAACTCATGCGGGCGGCGCCCTGCTTCGACTGGGTGCGCACCGCCGTGACATTGATCTTCTCGCGCGAGAGCACCTCGGAGATGTCGCGCAGCAGGCCCTGGCGGTCCTGCGCCTCGACGACGATGTCGACCGGGTAGAGCGCCTCGGCGCCGCCGCCCCACTCGGCGCTAATGACGCGCTCGGGGTTGCGCGCGCTGATGTTGCGGAAGTTGGTGCACTCGACGCGATGAATGGAGACGCCCTTGCCGCGCGTGACGAATCCGGCGATGGCGTCCGGCGGCGCCGGCTTGCAGCAGCGGCCGAGCTGGGTGAGCAGCTTGTCCACGCCGACGATCAGCACGCGGCTGCCGGAGGCCCCCGCCTTGCTGCGCCGGGTCTGGATGACGGGCTCGGGCGGCGCTTCTTCCGGCGCGCCGCGCAGCACCGTCTGCAGCTGGCGCTGGCCGACTTCGTTGCGCGCGGCGGCGAGGAACAGCGCGTCGGCGCCGGCGAAGCCGAGCTTGCGCGCCAGTTCGTCGAGCTTGGCGCCGGTCTGGCCTTCGCGCTGCATCTCGCGCGTGACGATGGCGCGGCCCTGCGCCAGCAGCTCGGCCTCCTCCTGCGCGGCGAACCACTGCCGCGCCTTGGTCTTGGCGCGCGCGGTGGCGAGGTAGCCCTGCTCCGGCTGCAGCCAGTCGCGCGAGGGGCCGCCCTGCTTGACGGCGACGATCTCGACCGTCTGGCCGCTTTCCAGCGGCGTGTTGAGCGGCACCAGCGCGCCGTTCACCTTCGCGCCGCGGCAGCGGTGGCCAAGGTCGGTGTGCAGGCGGTAGGCGAAGTCGACGGGCGTCGCACCGCGGGCGAGGTCGAGCACGCGGCCCTGCGGCGTCATGACGTAGATGGTGTCGTCGAGGGCGGCGCGCTTGAACTGGCGCACCCACTCCGAGGCGTCGCTGATCTCGTCGCGCCAGGAGAGCAACTGGCGCAGCCAGGCGATCTTGTCGTCGTAGCGCGCATCCGCGCCGCTCTTCTCCTTGTAGCGCCAGTGCGCGGCGACGCCCAGCTCGGCGTGCTGGTGCATCTCGTGGGTGCGGATCTGCACTTCCAGCGCGCGCCCGCCCGGACCGATGACGGCGGTGTGCAGCGAGCGGTAGTTGTTGCCCTTCGGGTTGGAGATGTAGTCGTCGAACTCCGTCGGGATCGGCTGCCAGATGTGGTGCACGATGCCGAGCACGGTGTAGCAATCCTTGACCTCGTCCACCAGCACGCGCAGCGCCCGCACGTCGTAGACCTCGGCGAAACCGATGTTCTTCGACTTCATTTTGCTGTAGATGCTGTAGAGGTGCTTGGGCCGGCCGACCACCTCGGCCTTCACGCCGGCCGCCGCCATCTCGGCCTTGAGCCGCGCGATGGCCTCCTCGATGAAGGACTCGCGCTCGACGCGGCGCTCGTCGAGCATTTTGGCGATGCGCTTGTAGGTGTCCGGCTCGAGAAAGCGGAAGGCCAGGTCCTCCAGTTCCCACTTCAGGTGCCAGACGCCGATGCGGTTGGCCAGCGGCGCATAGATGTCGAGGCTCTCGCGCGCCACCTCCTCGCGCGCGGCGCCGGGATGGTCGGCGAGGTAGCGCAGGGTCTGCGTGCGGCTGGCCAGGCGCAGCAGCACGACGCGGATGTCCTCCGCCATCGCCAGCAGCATCTTGCGCAGCACCTCGGACTGCGCCTTGGCGTCCTGCGCGCCCCCTTGCGCGCCCTTCTCCCGGCGCGTGGAGAGCTGCAGGCCCTTCAGGCGGCGCAGGCCGACGGCCAGGTCGGCGACCGGCTGGCCGAAAGGGGCGGCGAGCTTCTCCGCGGCATCCTCGAGGAAATCCGGCGCGGCGAAGAGCAGCGCGGCGAGGCGCGTGTCGAGGTCGAGCTTGAGCGAAGCCGCCACCAGCGCCATGCCGAGGGCGTGTTGCCAGATCGCCTCGCCCGTGCCGAGGGCGAGTTCGCCGTACAGGTCCCGGGCGTAATCGGCCGCCCGCGCCAGCGCCTCGCGCGCCTCGCCCGGCAGGCCTTCGGCGAGCAGATCGAGCGGCGCCTCGCCGGCGCCGGCCTGGGCAATGGAATGGGTGACGGAGACCACGTGCGGAAAAGGGCAAAGGCTGTGGGTGAATTATCGCCGAAAAGCGTCTCCTCTCCCCAGCCCTCCCCGCCGGCGGGGCGAGGGAGCGTTCATGCCGCCGTGTCGTGGGGACTGACTTTTGCGCTACTGCCCCCTCTCCCGCTGGCGGGGAGAGGGATGGGGAGAGGGTGGAAGGTCTAGCGCCGCGCGGCCTTGCGCGCCGGCTTCGCCGCCGGCTTGCCGGGCAGCTCGCCGCCGGCCTTCTCCACCAGGCCGTCGAGGGCGTCGCCCAGGGTCGGGCGCTCCTCGCGGTAGTAGAGGCCGAGCGCCGGCGCCGCATCGTCCATGGCCATGCGCATCGCCGCCAGGCGATCCGATGGATCGTGGTCCTCCGGCAGGTCGCGCACCTGCATGCCGAGGTTCTGGTAGGTGCGGTGCGTCTTGTCGAAGGTGACGCAGGGCGAGAGGATGTGCAGGTAGGAGAAGCCGCGGTGGGCCATCGCCTGCGTGATCATGCCGCGCAGCTGGTCGGGCCGGCCGGCGTAGGCCTGCCCGACCCAGCTGGCGCCGTAGGAGAGCACCATCAGCAGCGGGTTGAGCGGCCGGTCGGGGTTCTCGTAGGGGCTGGTCGGCGTGCGGAAGCCGGTCGCCGAAGTCGGCGAGGTCTGCCCCTTGGTCAGCCCGTAGATGCCGTTGTCGAAAAGCAGGTAAGTGATGTCGACGTTGCGCCGCGCCGCGTGCGGCACGTGGCCGCCGCCGATGGCGAAGCCGTCGCCGTCGCCGCCCACCGCCACGACCGTCAGCGCGTCGTTGGCCGTTTTCACTCCGGTGGCCACCGGCAGCGCGCGCCCGTGCAGGGTGTGCATGCCGTAGGTGTTCACGAAGAACGGGAAGCGCGAGGAGCAGCCGATGCCGGAGACCACCACGGCGTTCTCGTTCGGGATGTTCAGCTCGCACAGCGAGGCGGCCACCGCCTCGACGATGGAGAAGTAGCCGCAGCCCGGGCACCAGGTCGGCAGCGTCTTCGAGCGGTAGTCGAGCCGCCCGCTCTCCTCGACTTCCTTGAGTTTCTCTTCGAGATATACAGGTTTGATGTCGCCCATTCCAGTCTCCTCAGGCCGCCTTCTGCGCCGCCTTCTTGCCCGCCAGCCGGCGGATTTCCTCGAGAATCTCCTCGACCTTCATCGGCTCGCCCGGCACGCGGGCAAGGCGCGTCACCGGCCGCGCGACATGCGCCTGCAGCAGGTTGGCGAACTGGCCCTGGTAGTTGAGCTCCGGCACCAGCACCTCCTTGCAGTCGGCCATGAAGGCCGCCACGCCGTCCGTCGGGAAGGGCGACAGCATCACCACCTTCATCGCCGCGCAGCGGATGCCCTCGCCGCGCGCCTTGAGCATCGCCTCCAGGCACTCGCCGAAGTTCGAGCCCCAGGAGATCACGCCGACGTCGACCGGCCCCTCGTCGCCGAAGCGCTTGAACTTCGTGAAGTCCGGATGGTTCAGCGCCAGCTTCAGCTTTTCGTGGCGCTTGCGGCTCATCGCCGTGTGCAGCTCGGCCGAGTCGTTGGGCCGGCCCAGCTCGTTGTGCTCGAGGCCGGTGACGACGTGCATGCCGCCCTTGTCGCCGGGAATGGCGCGCGGGCTGACGTCGTCGCCGCCCAGCGCGTAGCGCTTGTACGGCGCGCCGGCGGCCGCCTTGCCCGGCTTGCGGTTCAGGTCGGCCTCGAAGGGCGGCCGCGCCGGGAACACCACCGTCTCGTAGCGGTTGGAGAGATACAGGTCGATCAGCACGATCACCGGCGTCTGATAGGCCTCGGCCAGCTCGAAGGCCTTGCCGCCGCAGCGGTAGCAGCCGTCGACGTTGGTCGGCGCGATGACGATGCGCGGCGCGTCGCCGTGGCCGCCGTACACCGCCATGTGCAGGTCGGACTGCTCGGTCTTGGTCGGCATGCCGGTCGACGGCCCGCCGCGCTGCGAGACGAAGACCACGCTCGGCACCTCGCCGATGACGCCCATGCCGAGCATCTCCGCCATCAGCGACAGGCCCGGGCCGGAGGTCGACGTCGCCGCGCGCGCCCCGGCGAAGCCGGCGCCGATGACCGCGGAGATGGCCGAGATTTCGTCCTCGGTCTGCAGCAGGCGGCCGCCGCGCCGGGGCATCTCGCTGGCGAGGCGCTCCATGATCGAAGTCGCCGGCGTGATCGGGTAGCCGAAGAAGGTGTCGATGCCGGCATCCAGCGCGCCGCGCACGATGGCGGCGTTGCCGTTGATCATCTCCACCGTCGCCCCCGCCACCACCGTGGACACCGGCGGGCCGAAGACGACGTCGTCGAGCTTGAAGGTCTTCGCGGCGTAGTCGAGGCCGGCCCGGAAGGCGGCTTCCGACGCCTCGGCGGCGGCGGCCTTGTTCTTGAACTTCTTGCCGATGGCCTTGCGGAAGCCTTCGACCGGCAGGTTGAAGAGGCCGGCGATGAAGCCGAGCACGACGATGTTGCGCGAGCGGTTGGCGCCGGTGCTCTTCTCCGACAGCTCGCGGATCGGCACCGGATAGGGCAGCTGCCCGGGCCCGACGTGGGCGCTCATGTGGCCGCCCTCGGGCAGCCTGACGATGGAGCCCTGCTCGTAGATCAGCGCGCCGCAGTCGCGCAACTCGCCGGCGTGCGGGATGGCGTGGCTGTCGTCGAGCGAGACCATCACGTCGGACTTGTGCTTGAGCGAGTAGGCCTGCTCGGTGGTGATGCGCATGCGCGCGATGCACTTGCCGAAGCCGCGGATCTCGGGCGGATAGACGTCGAAGCTGATGACCTTGTAGCCCATGCCGGCCAGGGCGTTGCGGAGGATTTCTCCGGCGGCGATGGTGCCGTCGCCGGCGGAGCCGACGATGGAAATCTGAATGTCTGTCGCCATTACTCGTATTCCCAGAAAGGAGACTGGATCCTGCCGTCGTCCGAGATGTGCAGCTGCTCGTCCTGCGCCGGCACCCACGGCTCGTCGCCGCCGGTGATGTTGCGCGCGGCGAGGTCGCCCATCGCCCTCACGTTCTTCCAGCCGTAGAAGAAGCGGTAGCGCTTCTCGGCGTCCGACCAGATCTGGCAGACGTCGCCGGCGGCGTAGATGCTCTCGCCGGTGGTGCGCAGGGCCGGATTCACCAGCAGGCCACGCTCGATGTCGGTGCCGGAACCCAGCATGAACTCGACCGAGGGCGACAGGCCGAAGAAGGGCATCACCACGTCGCCGTACAGCTCGGTGCCGTCCTTGAACAGCACGCGCCGCGCCGAGAGGCCCTTGGCGCCCTGCTCGATCGAGGCGATGCCGCCGGCGTCGGCCGACTCGACCACCTCGACGCCCATCTTCTCCAGGGCGGCGATCAGCGCCGGGCGCTCGTCGTCGGTCACCTCGTGCGGCCAGAAGGTCTGCGCGCCGGCCACCAGGGTGACGCGATGGCGGGTGTCGACCAGGGTGCGGGCCAGGTCGAGGCCGATCATGTCGCCGCCGAGCATGATGACGTGGCCGCGCGCCGGCACGACGGAGGCGGCGGTGACCGCCTCGGTATAGCTGGCGAAGGGGTGCATCAGCGGCCGGAACTCGGCCAGCTCCTCGGGGATGTAGCCGCGCCCGCCGGAAGCCACCAGCAGGGTGTCGAAGCGGATCTCCTCCTTGTGCTCCAGCGTGATGCTGCGCCGGCTGCCGTCCACCCCGGCGACGCGGCTGCAGCGGCGCACCTCGATGCGGTAGTCCTTGTAGTACTCGGCCGGAAAGGCGAGGAACTCGCGCCAGTCGCGGTGGCCGCGGAACACTTTGGGAAGGTCGTAGCGGTTGTAGAAGAGCAGGCTCGACAGCGTCAGGATGGTGACGCGGGCGTCGGGATCGCGCTCGCGCAGCGTCTCGGCCGCCTGGCTGCCGGCGACGCCGCTGCCGATGACGACGTGGTGGCGTGCGTTCTTGGTATTTCCCATCTCAAACCTCGACTTCCGTCAGTTCGCAGCGCGAGATCGAGATGCACTGCACCGGGCAGGCCTTGAAGCACTGGCCGCAGCGGATGCACTCGTTGTTGTCGATCCAGATGGCGCCGACCTGGTTCCACTCCTTGGTCTCGAGCAGCTTGCCGTAGGCGCCGTCCTCCTGCAGCTCGACGCCGCGCACCAGCTTGATGCAGTTGCGCGGCGCCACCTCGATGCAGGCGCGGCAGAAGATGCAGCGGTCGACGTCGATCTGGTAGCGCAGGTTGCAAAGATAGCAGCGCTTGGCTTCCTCGAAGGCCAGCGTCTCGTCGAGGCCGAGCTCGACCTCGTGCTTGCCGTCCTTCATGCGCTCGCCGAGCGGCGCCGTCGGCATGTGCTGGCGCGGGATGAAGTCGAAGGCGCGCTCGCGCAGCGGCTGCTCCACCGGCACGATGCGCACCACCTGCTTGCGCCGCTCGCGGCCCATCAGCCAGGCATCGATGCGCTTGGCCACCTTGCGGCCGTGGCCGACGGCCTGGATCACGGTGGACGCGCCGTTCACGTAGTCGCCGGCGGCGAAGATGCCCTTGTGCGAGGTCATGCCGTCCTCGCCGACGCGCACGTTGCCCCAGCGGTCCAGCTCCAGCTTCGTGCCGAGGAAATCGTTCACCGTCTGCTGGCCGATGGCGATGATGATGGTGTCGCAGGGCTCGTGGAACTCCGAGCCCTCGATGGGGATGGCCTGGCGGCGCCCGCCGGCGCGCCAGCCGCCGAGGCGGTTCTGCACGAACTCGATGCCGGTCAGGCGGTTGCCGTCCGCCGTCAGGCCGACCGGGGTGCGCAGGCCCTTGATGCGCACGCCCTCGCGCTTGGCCTCGAAGATCTCCTCCTGCGTCACCGGGATGTATTCCTCGGCGGTGCGGATGTGGATGGTCACCTCCTGCGCGCCGAGCCGCGCCGCGACGCGCGCGCAATCCAGCGCGGTGAAGCCGGCGCCGACCACGGCGACGCGCTTGCCGACGACCTTCTTCACGCCGCGGTGCATCTGCACGAGGAAATCCAGACCGTACTCGACGCCCTCCATGCTGCGCAACTCGCGCTTCTCCCACTCGCCCTGCAAGGGCAGCGGCGAGGCCGCCATGCAGCCGGTGGCGAGCAGCACGGCGTCGAACTCCTGCTCGAGCTTCGCCATCGGGATCTGTCCCTCGCCGTTGCCGATCTCGGCGCCGGTGCGCATCTGCACGCCGAGGCGCAGGGCGTTGTGCAGCTCGATGTCGAGGGTGTCGCGCGGCAGGCGGAACTCGGGAATGCCGTAGCGCAGCATGCCGCCCGCGCGCTCCTCGCGCTCGAAGATCACCACGTCGTGGCCGAGCAGCGAGAGGTCGTGCGCCGCGGCGACGCCGGCCGGCCCGGCGCCGACGATGGCGACGCGCTTGCCGGTGGGCGAATACAGGCTCTCGGTGATGCGGTGGCCGGCGTCCTTCATGTCGGCGGCGACGCGCTTCAGGTGGCAGATCGCCACCGGCTCGCCGTTGCCGGGCCAGCCGTGGCGGCACTGGTCCTCGCAGGGCCGCGAGCAGATGCGGCCGAGGATGCCGGGCAGGACGTTGGCTTCGCGGTTGGTTTCGTAGGAGCGGCCATACTGGCGCTCGATGATTTCCCGGATGTAGACCGGGACGTTGGTGCCCGCCGGACAGGCCGTCTGGCAGGGCACGTTCTGCCTGACCCAGCCGATGTCGCGCGGGTCGTCGGAGAGGTATTCGCGCTGCGCTGCCGCCGGTCCTCCGGGCTCGCCGGTCGGCGGTTTGATCTCGCCCATTCCATCCTCCATCGTTGTCGGGGCGCCAAGGCCTGTCGGCACGAGCGCTCTTCCCGCCATTCACGGGCATAATGAGGACATAAGCAATCCTGCGGTTTGACCTCGGTCAATTACCTGCCGGTTAGAATGGTTCTCATCCCCTGACAGACGCCGCCTTGTCCGCCTCCCCTGCCCCTTCGCGCGCCTTCGCCTACCTGCTGCTGACCCTGACCGTGCTGTTCTGGTCGGGCAACTGGGTGGTCGGCCGCTGGATCCGCGGCGACGTGCCGCCGATCGCCCTGTCCTTCTGGCGCTGGGCGATCGCCTTCCTGTGCCTGCTGCCCTGGGCCTGGCCGCATCTGCGGACGCAATGGCGCGAACTGATGGCGCACTGGAAGGTGCTGGCCATGCTCGGCCTGTTCGGCGGCGCCTGCCACAACGCCCTCACCTACATCGGGCTAGCCCATACGACCGCCACCAACGGCGTGCTGCTCGCCTCGGCGACGCCGATCATGATCATCGGCCTGAGCTGGGGGCTGTTCGGCAAGCGCCTGCGGCGAGCGGAATGGCTCGGGGTCATGGTGTCCTTCTCGGGCATCCTGGTCATCGTCTCCCACGGCGAGCTGGCGCGGCTGCTGGAGCTGCGCCCGAACGAGGGCGACCTGTGGGTGCTGGCGGCAATGCTGTTCTGGGCGCTATACACCGTGCTGCTGGCGCGCCGTCCGGCCGGGCTGCACGCCCTCTCCTTCCTCTCGGCCATCACCCTGTGGGGGCTGGCCGGCCTGATTCCCTTCTACCTGTGGGAGATGGCCTCGGGGAAACTCATCGTGCCCGGCGTCCCGGCCTTCGCCGCCATCGCCTACGCCGGCATCTTCCCGGCGGCGCTCGGCTTCATCTTCTGGAACCGCGCCGTGGCGGAAGTCGGCGGCAACCGCGCCGGACAGTTCATGCACCTGATGCCGGCCTTCGGCACGATCCTGGCGGTGGTCTTCCTCGGCGAGCAACCGGGGCTCTATCACCTCGCCGGCATCGCGCTGATCCTGGCGGGGATTTTCCTGACCACCCGCGTGCGTGCATGAAGCAGGCGCAGCGATGCTCGACACTCTGAAAAAGCTCTTCGGCCAGGCCGAATCGCTCCACCCCGCAATCACCGAGGGCGAGTGGGCCAGGATCGAGGCAGGCCTGCCGTTCCTGCGGCGCCTCGGCGCCGCGGATCGCGCCCGCCTGCGCGAAATGGCGCTGGCGTTCATCGCGCAGAAGGAATGGCACGGCGCGCAGGGTTTGCAACTCACGCCCGGCATCCAGCTCGCCATCGCCCTGCAGGCCTGCCTGCCGGTGCTCGAGCTCGGCCTCGATTCCTACCGCGGCTGGGTCGGCATCGTCGTCTATCCGGGCGACTTCCTGATTCCGCGCCGGCAGATATCGGAGGACGGCGTGATGCACGAGTACGACGACCAGGTGGCGGGCGAGGCCTGGGCCGGCGGCCCGGTGCTGCTGTCCTGGTTCGACCGCCCCGAGGAAGCCGACGGCATGAACGTCGTCATCCACGAATTCGCCCACAAGCTCGACATGCTCAACGGCCCGCCCGACGGCCTGCCGCCGCTGCACGAGGGCATGAGCCGGCAAGCCTGGGGCGACGCCTTCCTGCCGGCCTACGAAAATTTCTGCGACCGCGTCGACGCCGGCGAGGACACCTGGATCGACCCCTATGCGGCGGAGAGCCCCGCCGAGTTCTTCGCCGTGACGAGCGAAGTCTTTTTTGAGGCGCCGGACCTGCTGCGCGCCGAATACCCGGCCGTCTACGAACAGCTGCGCCAGTTCTACCGGCAGGATCCGCTGAAGTGAGGCGCCTGCTCATCCTCTACCACAGCCAGGGCGGCCGCACCGCGGCGCTGGCCGAGGCCGTACTGCGCGGCGCGCGCCGCGCGACGGAAACCGAGACCGTGATGAAGCGCGCCGGCGAGGCGACGCTGGCAGACCTCCTCGACTGCCACGGCCTGATCGTCGGCACGCCGGAGAACTTCGGCTATATGGCCGGCATGGTGAAGGATTTCTTCGACCGCACCTACTACCCGGCCGAGGGCAAGACGGTCGGCCTGCCCTACGCCCTCTTCGTCAGCGCCGGCAACGACGGCACGGGCGCCGTCACGCAGATCGACCGCATCGCCACCGGCTACGGCTGGAAGCGCGTCGCCGAGCCGCTCATCGCGCGGCAGGAAGTCACCGACGCCAACCTCGCCGCCTGCGAGGAACTCGGCGAGGCGATGGCGAGCGGCGTCGCGCTGGGGATTTTCTGAATGCCCTTCGCCTACTACGCCCGCCTCTCCGCCGCGAGGAAGCGCATCTACGACCGCAGCGACGCCATCGAGCGCATCGACCTGCCCGGCGCGGCGGCGCTGCGCCCGCTCATCGCCCCGCTCGAAGCCGCGCTCAAGTCGGAGCGCCGTGCCGAAGCCGAGCGCCTGTGCGCCGCGCTCGCCGCGGGAATCGTCGGCCAGCTGGGCGCGCCGCCGCTGCGCGTGGCGGTGCTGGCGGTGCGGCCGAGCAGCGACTGGGGCGAGCTGCACGGCCTCTACCTGCCGGAGGACGAAGGCAAGGTCGCGGTCGTCAAACTATGGATGCGCACGGCGAAGAACCGGCGGGTGGTGGCTTTCCGCAGCTTCCTGCGCACCCTGCTGCACGAACTCTGCCACCACCTCGACTACGAGTTCTACCGGCTCGAGGAGACCTTCCACACCGAGGGCTTCTACAAGCGCGAGTCGAGCCTGTTCCACCAGCTCGTGCCGAAGCCCCCCGTCGTTCCCGCGGAAGCGGGAACCCAGTGACGGCCAGGCGCTTGGATGGATTCCCGCTGTCGCGGGAATAAGGACGATTGCCTCGCCGTCCCGCGGCGACTGACTTTTGGCGCGGCGGTGAAGCAGCGGTTATCCTTGCAGCGCATTCTCGACAACCCTGTTCGAAACCATCGTGCCTGATTCCCCCACTGCACGCGAAAGACTCGCCGTCCGGCTTGCCGCCGGCGCGATGGCCGGCTTGTGCGCCCTCTGGTTCCTGTCCGTTCCCGCGCAGGCCGACGAGACATGGCCCGCGCCGGCGAAGCTCACGGAGGCCGAGAAAACGGCGCTCGACGCCCTGCGCGTGCCGGGCGCGCTGGATCCGCGCCTGAGCGTCCCGCCCGGCGCGGGAAGCCTCACCGCCGGCCTGAAGGCGAAGGGCGCCTATTTCGACCTGCCCTTCGGGCTGGGCGGCGAGCGCATCGAGGCCGGCTACGCGGCGATGCGGCGCGGCGACATCGACGCCGCCCTGCGGCTCCTGGAAGAAGGGGAAAGAGATGCCGGGCCCTGGAGCGCCATGCTCGCGTTTCGCTTGAGCGGCCTGCGCGCCGACCTGCTGATGCGCGTCAATCGCGCGCTCGACGCCGACGCGGCGCTGGCGCGTTCGGCGGCGAAGGAGCAGGACATCTGGTCGAGGCACTGGATCACGCAGGCGCGGCGCGGCGATGCCCTCGCCCGGCGCGGCGACAATGCCGGCGCCGAAGGCGACCTCGGGCGCGTCGCCCTCGCCTTGCGCGACTGGGAACTGGACACGGTCTTCGAGCAGATGCCCGATGTGCGCGACCTGATGCTGCGGACCGAGGCGAAAATCCGCTCCCACATGGGGCTCGCCTCGCTCTACGCGCGCACGGGCGACTATCCGCGCGCGCTGGCCTGGGCCGGCTCGGCGGAGGCGCATTTCCAGCGCCTGTTCGCGCTCGCCGGCGGACCGCACGGAGCGATGGTGCCGATGGTGCCCGACTTCTACATCGGCCGCGGCGAGAACCTGGCCTACCTCGGCGCCGGCATCCTGGCGGTTCGTGCCGACCCCGCCGCGGCCGAGCCGTTCTTCGCCGCCGCCCGCGCCTTCTTCGAGGCCATCGGCTATCCCTACGGCGACGCCATGGCGGCGGCCCTGCGCGCCCAGGCCCTGCACGACGCGGGCTTGCTCGACGCCTTTCCGCTTGCCGCGGCGCAGGCCGTCTCCGCGGCGGCGCGAACCGGCCTGTGGGAAATCATCTGGCGCATCGAGGCCCTGCGCGGCCGCTGGCTTCTCGCGGCCGGCAAGCGCGATGAAGCCGAAGCGGCGCTGCGCAAGGCGCAGGACGCCGTCGAACTGGTCTCCGGCGGACTGGCCTCCGACCGGGCGAAGCTGGCCTTCGGCGTCGGCAAGGAAGACATCACGCGCCTGCTTGCCGCCATCGACATCGAAAAAGGCGATCCTGCCGCCCTCTTCCGGGACCTCGAGCGCGGGCGCGCCCGCGCTTTCGTCGACCTGCTCGCCGGCCGCCGGCTCGCCGAGGGCAGGGAGGCGGAACTGGTGCGCGACATCCGCGCCCTCGACCGGCGCATCCTGCACCGGCGCATCGCCGCCGCTGGCGGTTCTGGAGCGGCGCCGGACGGCAACGCCGTCGAAGCCGCCCTCGTCGCGGAGTGGAAGGACAAGAACCGCATGCTGCGCGACCGGGATCCCGAACTTGCCGCGGCGCTGTCGATCACCGCCCAGGAACTGGCGGCCGTTCAGTCACGGCTGAAGGAGGGCGACCTCCTCGCCTACGTCATCCCCGGCAAGCCGCGGGAACGGCTCGGCCTTCTGCTCGTATCCGCGACGGCGACGCGGATCCTGCGGCTCGTCGGCACTGCCGACGATGTGGCGACGCGCCTGAAGCGCTTCCGCGACGCCGTCGAGGACAACGACCCCAAGGCGCAGCGCACGCTGGCGCAAGCGCTGTCCGCCGCGCTCGAAATCGGCGGCTGGGGCGCGAAGAAAACCCTGTATTTCGTCCCCGACGGGCCGACCCACTTCCTGCCCTGGGGCGCGCTCGCCATCGAGGTGCCGGTCGTCGTCCTGCCGACGGGAGGCTGGCTGCTGCGTTCGCCCAGGCCCCTGGCCGACGCCAAGGCGGCCACCGTCCTCGGCGACCCCGACTTCGCCGGCAGGCTGCCGCAATTGCCCGGCGCGCGCGAGGAAGCGCGCGAGGTGGCAAAAGTCTACGGCACCTCGTTCCTGGCCGGCGAAGCGGCGACGGAACGCAGGCTGCGCGAGGAAATCGGCAGCGGCGTGGGCATCCTGCATCTGGCGACGCACGGCATGTTCGACGCCGACGCACCGTTGCAGTCGGCGATCGTGCTGGCGGGACCGGAAGAGGCGCGCAAGCTGACCGCGGCCCGCCTGCTCGAGGCGCCGCTCGCGGCGAGGCTGGTGATCCTCTCGGCCTGCGAAACCGGCGCCGGCAAGGTGCTCGCCGGCAACGACATCCTCGGGCTCGCGCGCAGCCTGTACCTGGGCGGCGCCACCACGGTGGTGCACAGCCTGTGGCCGATCGAGGACGCCAGCACGCTCGAATTCATGCGCAGTTTCCATGCCCGCGCCCGCGACGGCGACTACGGCCAAGCCTGGCTGGCCGCTCGCAACCGCTTGCGCAAGCTCGGCCATTCCCCCTCCGCCTACGGCGCCTTCGTCCTCGGCGGCACGCCGGGAGAGTCTCGTTAAGCATGCGGCACCGAGGGAAGATCGCGGGCGGCGCCGTCCCGCACGGACTGACTTTTGCGGCGGAGCGCGCCGTCAGGCGGCCAGCTCCAGGGCGAGGGCGACGGCGCCCGGCAGCGCCTGCGCCCAGAGGATCTTGCGGCTGGCGGTGAGCGCGCCGAAGACGCCGGCGACGACGACGCAGCCGAGGAAGAACACCTTGATCGACGTGCCGCCCGCGCCGAGCCACAGTCCCCACGCCAGGCCGGCGACGAGGAAGCCGTTGTAGAGGCCCTGGTTCGCCGCGAGCGCCTTCGAGGCCGCGGCGAACTCCGGCGTCAGGCCGAAGGCGCGGCGGCCGAGCGGCTTGTCCCAGAAAAACATCTCCAGCACGAGGAAATACAGGTGCAGCAGCGCGACCAGCGCGACGGCGATGTTGGCGGCGACGTCCATGATTTCCTCCTCAGTGCTTGCGCCCGGTGAAGGCGTCCATGCTCTTGCTGATGCCGAAGAAATCCATCAGCGCGTCGAACCATGAAGTCGGCAGCAGACGCAGCGGGAAGGCGCAGCGCACGAACCAGGGCAGGATCACGCGCGACTCGCCGCGCTCGATGGCGCGCACGATGCGCGCGGCGACCGCCTCCGGCTCCATGATCGGCAGCAGCAGCGGGAAGCGCGTGCGCACGCCCTCGAACATGCCGGTGGAAATGAAGTACGGGCAGACGATGGTGGTTCGCACCGGCGCGCCGTCGTGCCTGAATTCCAGCCGCAGCGACTCGTCGAAGGCGATGGCGGCGGCCTTGCTCGCCGAGTAGTCGGCCAGCCGCGGCACGGCGGCGATGCCGGACGCCGAGGCGATGGTGACGATGTGCCCCCCGCCCTGCGCCAGCATGCCGGGCAGGAAGGCGCGCGCGAGGCGGAACGGCGCCAGCGTGTTCACCGCGAAGGTGCGCTCGATCTCCGCGTCCGTCGCCTCCAGCAGCCGCTTGCCGTCCACGATGCCGGCATTGTTGATCAGCACATCGACCGCGCCGTGCTCCGCCAGCGTGCGCGCGGCGGCGGCCTCGATGGAAGCGCGCTCGGCGAGGTTGCAGGCAACCGCCGTCGCCTGCCCGCCGGCGGCGGCGATCTCGGCGGCAACCGCCGCCAGGTGCGCCGCGTCCACGTCCCACAAAATCACCCGCCCGCCCCGCGCCGCGATGCGCAGCGCCATCAAGCGGCCGATGCCGCTGGCGGCGCCGGTGATCAGCACGCGTCGACTCTGGAATTCGGACATGATTTCACCCTCGGGAAAGTTCAGCCGCAGGTCGCATTATGGCGCAGGCGCGAGATCCGCCGTATCGTAGAAACTGACTTTTCCGTAGCCGGAAATAGTAAGGCCCGACAGGCAAGCCTGTCGGGCCGGATTCGGTCGTTACCCGAAGGTAACTACCTTATTGTAGCAACGGCTCTCACCCCGGAAGACTACAATGGAATCATTCTATCCGCATGGGGCGCCGTCATGCAACAAGAAAAACTTCCCTATACGCTGGGCCTGGATATCGGCATCGCCTCCGTCGGCTGGTGCGTCCTTGGTGAGAACCGCATTATCGACCTCGGGGTGCGCGCCTTCGACAAGGCCGAAACTGCAAAAGAAGGCGACCCGCTCAACCTGATACGGCGCACGGCACGTCTGATGCGCCGTCGCCTGCGCCGGCGGGCCTGGCGGCTGACCAAGCTGACGCGTCTGCTGAAGCGACACGGCTTGATCGAGGACGCAGGTTTCTTCCAGCCGCAGCGCCCATTTCAGGGCTCCCTGTGGCGACTTCGCGTCGAGGGACTGGACCGCCGACTGGACAATGAGGAATGGGCGCGCGTCATCTACCATCTGTGCAAGCACCGCGGCTTCCGCTGGATCAGCCGGGCCGAGGAGGACAAGAAGGGCGAAGGCGGCAAGGTCAAGCAGGGGCTTGCCGGCACCACCAAGTTGATGCGCGAGAAAGGCTACCGCAGCGCCGCCGAGATGGTGCTGGCCGAGTTCCCCGATGCCCAGCGCAACAAGCACGGCGATTACGGCAAGGCGCTGTCGCGCATTCTCCTGGGCGACGAACTCGCCCTGCTCTTCAAGCGGCAGCGCGAACTGGGCAACCCGCATGCCGACCCGGCATTGGAAACCGCCCTGCTCGGCAACGGCGACCGCAAGAGCGGACTGTTCTGGGCGCAAAAACCGGCGCTGTCCGGCCAGGACCTGCTCAAGATGCTCGGCAAGTGCACCTTCGAGAAGGGTGAATATCGCGCGCCCAAGGCCAGCTTCACCGCCGAGCGCCATGTTTGGCTGACCCGGCTCAACAATCTGCGCATCGTTGTAGATGGCACGACTCGCCCTCTCAACGAGCAGGAACGCAGAACCGTGCTGCCCTTGCCGTACAAGCAAGCCGGCGACTTCACCTACAAGCAACTGCGTGCCGCCCTGGTCAAGGCCGGCCTGCTTCCAGAATCCTTCCGGTTTGCGGGACTCTCCTATCCGACCGGCGCGCAGCAAGCCGAAGGGAAGGCCAGGGAGCCTGAGACGGAAAAGCTGGTGAAGCTCCCGGCATGGCAGGAATTGCGCAAGACGCTGAAGGACAAGGGGCTGGAAACCGAATGGGAAAGCATGGCCGGCGCGGCAGCCGGCGGACAACCGGAACTTCTCGACGAAATCGCCCGTGTTCTGAGTGTCTACAAGGACGACGAGGAAGTGGCCGCCGTATTGCGCAGACTGACTTTGCCCGGCGGCGAAAGAATGGTCGAGGCGCTGCTGGACATCCGCTTCGACAAATTCCATGCCCTATCCCTGAAAGCCCTGCGCAAGATCGTGCCGCACATGGAGACCGGCCTGCGTTACGACGAAGCCTGCGAAAAGGCCGGCTACCACCACAGCCAGTTGCACGAAGCGGGCAAGGGCGATCAGCAGTACCTGCCACCCCTCTACTCCGGACGCGGCAAGGACGGGCGCCTGGTGTTCCGCGAAGACCTCGACGTGCCGCGCAATCCTGTCGTCCTGCGCGCCATCAACCAGGCTCGAAAGGTACTCAACGCCGTCGTCCGTCGTCATGGCTCGCCAGCTGCCGTGCATATCGAGATGGCGCGCGACCTGTCGAGACCCTTCGATGAACGCAACAAGATCAAGAAGGATCAGGATGAGTTTCGCGCGCGCAACGAGCGCGACAAGGCGGAATTCGCCGCCCAGTTCGGCATAGTCGGCGCGCCCAGGGGCGGTGATTTCGAGAAATGGCGCCTCTACCACGAACAGCAAGGCAAATGCGCCTACTCGGTCGAGCCGATCGACATTGACCGCCTGCTGGAACCCGGCTACGTCGAAGTCGACCATGCCCTGCCCTACTCGCGCAGCTTCGATGACAGCGAGAACAACAAGGTGCTGGTGCTCGCCAAGGAGAACCGCGACAAGGGCAACCGCACGCCCTACGAGTATCTGGATGGCGCCGGAAACAGTCCGCGCTGGCAGCAATACGTCGCTTTCGTCGAATCGAACAAGGCCTACCGCCTGGCCAAGCGCACGCGCCTGCTGCGCAAGGATTTCGGCGCCAAGGCCGCCGAGGAGTTCCGGGAGCGGAATCTCAACGACACGCGCTACGTTTGCCGCTTCTTCAAGAACTACGTCGAGCGCTGCCTGAAACTCGACGCGGACAGCGCGGCCAAGCGCTGCGTCGTGGCCAGCGGCCAGCTCACCGCTTTCCTGCGCGCACGCTGGGGACTCATCAAGGTACGTGCCGCGAATGACCGGCACCACGCGCTGGACGCCGCCGTGGTGGCCGCGTGCAGCCACGGCATGGTCAAGCGCCTGGCGGATTACGCCCGGCGCAAGGAACTGGAGAAGGTGCGCGAGGGCTTCGTCGATGCGGAGACGGGAGAGATCGTCAATCCGGCGATGTTTCAGCAACTGAAGCAGCATTTCCCCGAACCCTGGCCGCATTTCCGCGAGGAACTCGAAGCGCGGCTGAAGATCGACGATCCGGCCCTGCTGCGCAACCAGATGGCCTTGCTCGGCACCTACCCGGAAGAAGTCCTTGCCGCCTTGCGCCCGTTGTTCGTCTCGCGTGCGCCGCAGCGGCGCAACGGCGGCGCGGCGCACAAGGACACCATCTATGGCCAGCCGGACCGGTTGAAAGCACAAGGCGGCGTGACGCAGAAAGTGCCCCTCACCAGCCTGACGCTGAAGGACATGGACAAGCTGATCGACCCGCAGCGCAATGAAAACCTCTATGCCGCCATCCGCGCCAGACTGGAAGCGCATGGCGGCAAGGGAGAGAAGGCGTTTCCGGCCGACAACCCCTTGCGCAAGCCGGACCGTGAGGGCAACCCCACAGGGCCAATCGTGCGCAGCGTCACCATTGTGATCGACAAACTGTCCGGTATCCCGGTGCGCGGCGGTATCGCCAAGAACGACTCTATGCTCAGGGTGGATGTGTTCCGGCACAGGAAGGACGGCAAATACCATCTGGTGCCGGTCTATGTGCATCATGCGGTAGCAAAGGAGCTGCCGAATCGGGCGGTCGTGGCATTCAAGGATGAGGCGGAGTGGACGCTGATCGACGGCAACTTTGATTTCTGTTTTGCTTTCAGTAGTGTCCGGTTAAATGAGTGTGCGAATCGCTGAAAGCCATGACTGACGCGGGATTCCGGGCGATGAAGGGTGGTGTCGATTTGAACGGCGGCAG
>JAANMT010000702.1_pt1 | contig 36496 bp, 20 predicted proteins | sample 7279711 | NCBI WGS metagenome assembly JAANMT01 (sample SAMN14094538, study PRJNA606508) | bioreactor metagenome | isolation source: A lab-scale SPAN reactor treating ammonium-rich wastewater day 1 | place: Ireland: Galway | collected 2017-01-16 | reverse complement strand
GTCGGCGAAGATCGCCAGGTAGCAGGCGGCATGGATCTGCGCCGTCTCGGCCGTGACCACGGCCCGCACCGCGGCGCCCGTAGCCAGCGGCTGGCCGACCGGCAGGGCCACCTCGACCGCCGTCTCGGCCTGCGCCGTGGCCTGCTGCTCGGCCTCTTCGACCAGCCGGCCCAGCCGGTCGGTCAGCGTCACCCGCACCGCCACCGGCGTGGCGGTCGGCGCGGCCAGTTTGACCGTAGCCTTGATCGTCTCGCCGGGGTTGTAGGCCCGCTTGTCCAGGCTCAGCTCGGTCACGCGCACCGTCTCCGGCGCCCGCAGCGCCGCGCTGCCCCAGCCGACCACCCGACCCTCGCCGTCGCGCAGGATCACGTCGGCCAGGTGCAGTCCGCCGGGGATCGCCTTGCCCAAGGGCAGTTTGAGCGACGACGTGCCGGCGGCGAGGGCGACCTTCTCGGTGGCCCGGTGCTCGACGAAGCCGGTGGCGTCGCAGAGCTTCACGTCGGCCGTCCCCGCCAGGGCCGGGCCGGAGTTGGCCAGGGTCAGCGTCACCTGTGGTCCGGCGGCGTCCGCCTCGATGGCCGACAGCGCCACCGGCGATTCCTTGTGCGCCGCCCAGACCAGCGACTTGGCCAGCAGCGAGAAGTAGTACTCCCAGTAGTCGAACTGGCAGTCCTTGTTCTCGACCCACGGGGTGATCCCCGAGGACCAGTTGCCCGAGCCCTGCCAGCCGGCGCACCAGGTCATCGCCACCACCCGGCCCTTGCCCGGCCCTTCGGACACCGCCAGCAGCGGCTGCCCGTTGATCTGGGCCAGCACCTCGCCGGTGGCCTCGTGCCGGGCGTAGTCGGTGGCCGGAAGCACCTCCAGCGGCACGCCGGTGGTGATGGCGTGTTGCTTGACCACCTGCCACCGCCCGTCGCGGTTGCGCGGTTGGCTCTCCTTCTTCACCGGCAGCAGGTCGTACAGCTTGTCCGGCCCGCGGTTCGGGGCGACGTAGACCAGACCGGTGCCCTCGGCCACCTTGCGGGCGAACAGGTCGAGCACCTCGGCGCTGAAGATGCTGCCCATCTGGCCGCCGACCAGGATCGCGTCCACCGGCCCGGTCAGCTTCTCCTTGATGTTCTCGTTCATTCGGACCTGGTCGTAGGTGAACTTCTTGCCCAGCCCGAAGACCCACGAGAACGACGCCAACTCGCTCTCGCCGCCGGTGGTCACCCAGAGGATCTCGCTGTCCAGTCGCTGCGCCAGCTCGACCGCCTCGCGCCCGGTCAGACAGGAGGTCAGCACCAGGGTTTTCAGCTTGCCCTGCCGGTACGGCCTGGCCCACTTGACGTGCGGCGACTCGACCGCCATCGACAACTCGATGTCCCGGGGCCCGCCGCCGCCGGACAGGGCGACCCGGTCCTCGAACCGCTCCGTCGCCCGGCCGGTGCGCTCGACCTTTGGCGTGAGCCGCACCGGGACCGTGGAGTCACCGGCCACCAACGGCTTGACGAAGTCCATCACCTCCTGCCCGCCACGCGACAGGGAGCCGGTCAGCAGGAAGGTGCCCGGCCCAGGCGGGCGGACGGTCAACTCGACCGAGGTGACCTCGCCCGGCTTGAGCGCCACCTGGCCCTGGTGGACGGCCACCGGCTGGCCCTCGGGCAGCGGCTTGAGCGTGACCGTAAGCTGCCCGTCCACCGGCACGCCGGTGGTCAGCAGCGCCTTGGCCTTCACCCCCTGCGCGGCCTCGGCCGCGGTACACCTGTCCGGCGCCTCGACCGCCGCGACCACCCCGCCGCCGCTGCCGTTAAGCGCCGGCAGGCCGGCGAACGGGACCAGCACCTGGTCGGTCGAGAGACTGCCGCCGTGTGGCACGTCGGCGGTGCGGAAGGCCCACTCCAGGCTGGTCTGCCGGCCGGACCAGAGGTAGAAGCACATCAGCCGCTGGTAGTCCATCTCGAAGCTCAGCCCGGTGCCGCTCTCGCCGACCGCCCCGGCCCAGCCGCGGGACGGGTTGTACAGCCAGCTCTCGCCGGTGATGGTCGACGGATCGAGTTTCAGGATGCCGTTGTCCAGCGGCAGGTAGTACCGCGTCGGCTCGCCCACCACGCCGACCAGGTTGGCGAACCAGAGCCCGATGGGGAACGACTGCATCAGCTCCTGGCCGACGCTGAAGGTGGTCTTGACCCGCACCAGCGCCTCGCCGTCACGCAGCGACAGCCGCTTCTCGATCACCGTGGCGCGGGTGAAGTTGATCTCGCCGGGCGCGCGCAAGGTCAGCGCCACCTCGCCCGGCGCGCGCTGCACCTGCGGCTCCCAGGCGGCCTGCTGCCACTGCATGTAGAGCTCTTGGTCGAGGTAATTCCAGACCCGGTTGCCGAAGATCTTGCCGACCCGGGGCAGCACCAGCCGCTTGCCGGTGGGCTTGTAGACGAAGTCGGTGCACTCCCCGCCGCGGCCCGGATGGACGACCAGCTTGATGAAGGCGTTCTCCATCACCACCGCCGGCTGCCCGTCCACCGTCTCCTCGACGATGGTCACCGCGCCTCGGGCGCAGGTCACCGCCAGCAACGCCAACCCGATCATCGATCCACGGCTCATGGTCGTCCTCCGTCTATTGCTGCGACACCGGCAGCAGGATTCGGTAAGCCAGTCGGGCCTTGCGGCCCTTGAGCATCGGCAGTCGCCGAGGGGGGTCCAGCGGCCCGACGCCGAGGTTGATGTCCGAGCCCCAGTGCAAGGCGCACTCGGCCGCCTCGCGCCAGACGAAGTGGATCGGCCCGGGCTCGGTCCGGATGGTCACCTGCTGGAATTGCTGGAACCGGATCTGCCGCTGGTCGCCGCCGCGCGGACCCGGGTCGAGAATCCCGGTCTTGAGCAAGTCCGGCCCCGAGACCAGGAACTCCCGGTTCTCGCAGCTTTCCTTCTTGAAGTAGGCCATCAGCGAGAAGCCGCCCCAGCGGATGGACTCCAGCCACTCGCAGTCGTAGACCAACTCGATCTCCCCGGTCGGGGTGAGCTCGACGGTCTGCTTGACGTCGCACAGCGGCGCGCCGTCCTTGACCCGTTTGTTGGCCACCAGGTGGTGGAACTCGAACCGCCTTCGCCCGTCCTGCTCGGAGGCGGTCATCTCGGGCGGCTGGCAGGTCAGCCCGCGATCCCCGACCCCCTCGCCCTGCACGGTCCGCACCCCCGCCCCCTCGGCCGCCTCGAGCGGGACGGGCGACGTGTACAGCGCGATCACCGAGGCAATCTCCTGCCCGCCGACGGTCAACTGGTTGAGGTTGCCGAGAGCGCTGACCCGGACGCTGTACTCGTCGGTGCCCCAGACCCCATTGCGCTCATCGCCCTTGAGCAGCCGGACCTCAAACGCCCGACCCCAGGCCGAGCCGACGCCCAGGGCCAGCGCCAAGAGCACCCAACCTCGTCGCATCGGACCCTCCCCACTTCGACCCCGGATGGTCGCACCCCGCGGCGGCGGGGTCAAGTCACCGCCTCAACTCCGGCGGGGGCGCCTTGAGGGCGTCCTCGGGCAGCAGGATCTCCTCGCTCCCATCCTGCACCAGCCTCGCCTTGAGCCGGGCGGCCGTCGCGCCGGTGGGGGCGATGGTGGCCTTGGTGGCAGCGGTCAGCGTGAGCGGCGCCGGCGCTGGGAGCGATTTGGTCGCGCCGCCCTTGGCGTACAGCAGCGGCGGCCCCGGCGGCAAGTAGCGGAGACGGTCGCCCTCGTTCAGCGTCGCCTTGAAGGTGATGGTCTGGTCGCCGAGGCGGAGCCGCGGGTCGGTGATCTGGGCGGTGTCCAGGGCGCGGAGGACCTTCACCCCGGCGATGCAGCAGCTCACCTTCGACTTGGCCGGGAGGTTGTTGTAGTAGAAGATCAGGTAGTTGACCGCGGTGTAGTCCATCGGCAGCGGCGAGGGCTTGTCGGGCCGGACCAACTGGAGGTACCGCCAGCCGCTGAAGTCGTTGGTGGTGTAGTAGTCGGTGGCGTTCTCGTTCTGGCGGACCTGGAGCTTGAACGCACCGCCGTGGCCGTCGCCCTTGAGCCAGAAGCCCAGCCCCTGGTGCCAGGTCAAGTCGAGCGGCGGGTCGAGCCGCCGGCCGATGGAGGCCCAGCCGCCGGCGGTGGGGAGCGTGCTGGTGGCGGTGAACCGGGCGCACTTGCCGCCGCCCGGAGCGCCGTCTTCCAGGGCGAACTCGGCGGTCACGCCGCCACTGGTCGAGCCGGCCTTGCCGGTGCCGATGACGAAGGTCTCGAACTCGTTCTGCCGGTCGCCGATGTACGGCTTGAGCGAGGCGAAGGTCTCCAGGGTCAGGGCCTCGGCCGACTGGTAGTGCGGCCCCGGCCGCGACAGGCCGCCACAGATCAGATCGAACCCGAGCCGCGCGTCGGGCACGGCGGGCGCCGCGTCCAACTCGACCGCGTCGGCCTCGGGCGACGATTCGGCCCACTCGCCGTAGACCGTGCGCCGCAGGCGGAGCGGGTCGCGCAGGAGGCGGTACTCGCGCTTCGGCTCGCGCAGCTTCTCGCGCACCTCGGCGGTGATCTTGCCGGACAGACGCAGTCGCTCGTAGGCGTTGACCAGATCGAAGATCGCCCCGGCTTCGGGATGCTCGCGCAGTTGCTTGGGATTGGTCTGCAACGACAGCGAGGCGCCCCAGCCGAGGCACTTCTGGAGGATGTAGTCGAAGCTGTCGGCGGTCAGTTCGGGGTCGTACAGGTAGTACCAACCGATGTCCAGCGGCATCAGGTTGTTGTCGTACCAGCCGAAGTGGGCCGAGCGCTCGTCGAGGTAACCCTTCAGATCGCCGTGGCCGTCGGCCGAGGCGGTGCGGGGGATCATGTGCCAGGAGTAGTGGCTGTAGCTGGAGCCCTGGAGGAAGGTGTTCTTGTTCTTCAGGTGCTGGTGGTACTTCGACTGGAGCTTGGCGTTGTAGTACCAGTGGTCGCCCTGCAACCGCTCCGAGCCGTCGAAGTAGAGCATGTCCGCCTCGATGGCGTTGGCCGTGCGGCAGACGTTGCCGATCACCTCGTCGGCCAAGGTGCTGTCCAGGTCGTACAGGAAGTAGCCGTACGACCGCAGCAGGTGGTCGACCTGGTCGCCGGCGGCGTGTGCAGCGGCGACCGTGCCGTTGAACCCGCGCCGGCAGCCGGTGAAGCCGTACGGCGCGGTGGTGTTGATCCCGGCGTACGAGATCATCTCGTCGCCGATCTGGAGGATGGTGCCGCTTCCGGTGTAGCCTCCGTCCTCGGTGGGGAAGCCGGTGGGCGCCGTGGTGGTGGGGACGAAGTCGGCCTTCGCGTCGAGGCCCTCGGCCAGGGTCAAGGAGCGGTCCTTGACCAGCCGCGGATCAGGCTTCGGCGTGGCGTAGGGATCGTTGGGATAGACCGCCGGGGCGAGGAAGTGGAGGCCGACGCGCAGTCCGGCGGCCTTCATCTTGGCCACGCTCCGTTGCAGCGAGGGCAAACCGTCGGGGAAGAAGCGCGGGTTGATCTCGTGGTGGCCGTGGCTGACGTGCCAGCAGCCGCCGCCGATCAGGATCATCCCGAACCCGCCACGCTTGGCCCAGGCGATTACCTCGTCGGTGTCGGCCTCGCCGAAGCCGGTGATGAACAGATAGCTGCGCTTGGCCCACAGCGAGTCGCGGCCCCACTCGCCGGCGAACCGCGGGCTGGGCAGGCCGGCGGCCAGCTCGAACGCGGCCACGGTCTCGGCGAAGCGCGCGGCCGGTCCGGCGATGACGCCGAACCCGGCGGGGGTCAGCCCATGCTGCCGGTGGACGGTGGCCCGCAGGGCCACGCCCTCGCCGCCCCAGAGCGGGCTGTCCCCGTTCTCGAAGCCTTCCAGGAAGATCTCACGGTCGCCTTCCGGCCCGGCCACCACGGCGCGCACGGAGTCGATTCGGCAGGCCACCCGGGTCTTGGCCGGCAGCCCGTTGTAGTAGTAGTGAAGCCCGCGGACGTTGGCCAGGTCGATCTCGTACTGGTGCTCGGTCAGGGTCACCTCGCGCCAGCCGGTGAAGGTGATGGGCAGGTACTGGTCGCGCGCCTGCTTGCCGTCGGAAAGCTGGAACTTGAGCAGCTCGCCCTGCCCGTCGCCGTGGATCCAGGCCTTGATCGCCTTCAGGCCGGTCAGGTCGACGGCGCGGGCGAACGGACCGTAGCGGACCGACCACCCGTCCTTGGTGTCGAGCGTCGACTCGGCCTCGAACAGCGCCGCGCGCTGGCCCTCCTTGACGTCGTCGGCGACCGGCCGGAAGTCGCTGGTCACGCCCGGCTTGTCGCCGCTGGACGTCCGGGCGGCCAGCGGCGCGCCCTGGACATTGATGGTGGTGGCCATGACCGCGGCGTTGAAGGCGCCGTTGGTGGCCCGGTTGATCACCCCCGCCACGGTGGGCAGCTCGCGCACGCGGAGATCGGCCAGGCGCAGCCACTCGACCTCGGCCGGGTCGATCCCGTCCAGCGCGACCACGGTGAAGACCGCGAACCCGTCGCCCGGCGCGACGCGGAGGACCAGTCTGGCGCCGCCCTCGAAGGCGATGGTGACCCGGTCGCCGGCGGCCGTGGCGCTGGCCGGCAGCCGCGTGGCGGTCCTGGTCTCGAGCCGGCAGAACGGCGTGCCGGCCACGGCGTAGTTGGTCCGGGTGGCCTTGTCGGTCAGTTCGGCCAGCCGGCCGCGGTCGTCGAGGCGGAGCACCGCCGCGCCCAGGTCGACGGTCACGCCGTCACCGTTCGCGAGCAGGGCCAGACTCAGCAACAGGTAGGGCATCGGTAGCTCCTCAGTCGACGGTCACGGTGGCGGTGGCCCGGGCACCGGAGGCGACGTCACGGGCGTCGAGCCGCCATGTCCCGGCGCGGTCGTCGAGCGCCAGCGGGACATCCGCCGCGCCGGCGCCGGCGGGACAGGCGACGTTGATCGAGTACTGCCGGTGCGGCGTCTTGGCGTCCGGCGCCGAGACGTCCAGCCGGACCACGTGGTAGCCGGTCTGGCCGGTGGTGTTGACCTTCACCGCCACCTTGACGGCCTGCCCGCGGCGGGCCGTGCGCGGCGCCTGGAGGTCGACGCCGCGGACCTCGTAGGGCAGCAGGCTGTAGACCAGCGGGTGGCCGCGCGACATGGTCGCGGTCCAGTCGTTGATCTGCCCTGCACCGAGTTGCTGACCAGCCCGCAGGTCGTAGACCACGGCGGGCTGTGGCAGCGCGATCCGCACCGGCTGCTCCTTCAGGGTCGGCTGCATGAAGTCCTGCTGGACGGCCAGGTAGCGCAGCGCGCCGTCGGTGAAGCGGGTCTGGACCAGGCCCAGCGGCCGCGCCCCGTCCTGCCTGACGACTTCGGCGAAGGGCGCCACGCCGGCGCCGCGGACCACCGCGTCGAGCAGCTCTTCCAGCGGCCGGGTCGCGGTCACGCGCTGCGCGGTGATGTCGGCCAGCGCCAGGTTCAGCAGCACCGTCCGGCCCTGGCCGACGCGGTTGACCAGCAGCACCGGCGCCTTGGCCACGGTCGCCGCCGGCTGCGCCGCGGCCGGCTTCAGCCCGGGCTCCAGGACGGTCCAGTTGGCTTTCGGACAAGTCACCTGGCGGCTGCCCGTCAGGCCGTCGATGGCCGCGGTCAGCTCGGCCTCCTCGGCCGCCGCCGGCCGGCTCAGCGCCGCCAGGCCGGCCTCCGCCTGGACGCCCAGCAGGCCGTCGAGGGCACGGGTGCCGCGCAGCTCGCCGTCGCCGGTGAGCAGCCCCGCCAAACCGTTGACCACCAACGTTCCGCCGGCCTCGACGTACTTGGTGAGGGCGGCCACGTCCTGGTCTGACAGGCGGTGAGCCAGGGACAGGAAGAGCACCTTCTCCCGCTCGGGCGAGAGGTCGCCGGCGGCGAGTTGGTCGGTGGACAGGTGGTGGTACTGGTAGCCGAGGCCCTGCAACCCGCGCAGGAGCGCCTCGTGCTCGCGGGTGTAGGCATGTCCGGCGGCGGCCGCCTGGTCCGACAGCTTGGCCCGCAGCGCGGCGGCGAACAGATCGCGCTGGCTGTACAGCACACCCACCTTGCTGCGGTCGCGCTGGGCGTGGAGCAGCAGCTTGCCCGGCCCGCCGGTGGTCTCGCGGACGGATTCGAAGAACCACTTGCCGAACAGGCTCTGCGACCCGTCGGGGTTGAACGGGATGTAGTCGCAGCCCCACGAGGTCCACCACCAGACGGTGTTCTCGCCGTTCAGCAGACAGTCCCAGGGGAAGGCGTGCCAGCCGGCCTCGTTGTCGGCGTTGTGGTTGCCCCACTCGCCGCTCAGCGCGCCCGGCTTGCGGAACGAGCGGATGATCTCGCCTTGCAGCCACTGGACCGTATAGCACTGGTTGAGATCCAGGTTGCGGGTCAGCTTGACGAAGTCGTACCCGGCCTGCCAGTGGTAGTTGAGGAACCCGTCCCAGCCCACCTTGGCCCCCGGCGCCTGCTCGCGAATGACCCGCGCGCACTGGTCGTGCAGTTGGGCGAAGGCGGTGTCGAGGAACTCGCGCAGGTCGAACCAGGCGGCGAAGCTCTCGGTCTGTTGCACGGCCTCTTCGAGCCACATCGGCTCGACCGCGTCGAAGCCCGGCAGCTTGGTGTGCCAGACCCGGTTGAGGGTCGCCAGGTCGCGGTACTTGGTCCTTAGCCAGTCGCGGAAGGCGGCGATGGTCTCCGGCTCGCCGCCGCACTCGAAACCGGACCGGTTGAGGTAGTTCTCGTCGCCCAGGGTGAACGCCGCCGGGGCATAGGGCGCCGCCTGCCGGGCCGTGGCGGCCAGCGACTCGCTGGTCCGCGCCCACCAGTTCGGGTCATGGAGCCCCGGCCGCCGGCGATGGTCCTGCCCGGCTTCACCGAAGATCCGGGTGACATAGGGGATCAGCCGCAGCTCGGAGCGCATGGCCAGGGCGTACTCGCGCGCGGCGCGGGCGTCGTCGTGGCCGCCCAGGTGGGAGAGATCCTGAAGATCGGCGCCCCACTCGTAGCAGTCGCGAGTGGTCTTGAGCAGGATCGGCTCGCCGCCCAGGTAGGTCCAGACGAGGGCCCGGAAGTCGTCGTACGGGTAGGGCAGCGGGACGGTGAAGCGCAGCCGGGCGAGGGCCAGCTCCCGGCCCCCGGCCACCAGCGCGGCGTCGAGCCGGTGGCAGACGTTGACCGGGCGAGGGATGACGAACGACGCGGTGACCGGCCCGCCGCCCGCCGGGACCGGGGTGACCGCGGACCCGAGCAGCCGCTCGGCCGAATCGCGGACCGACCACCGAACCTGTGCGCCGGTCAGCGCGCCGGCCGGCGTGACCGTCGCCGAGGCGGTCAGTGGCCCGCCCTCGGTGAGCGTCACCGCCGGCGGCGCCAGCTCGTGAACCTGGTTCGCCGGGGCGAGCTTCAGGTCACCGATGATCGGCGCCGGGCCGGGCTCGACAACGGCGGTGGCAAAGCCGAGGGTCTCGCCCCGCGAGTCGGTCAGGACGGCGTCCAGCCAGCCGGTCCGGCCGCCGGGCACCGGCGGCAGCGGCAACGTGCCGGCGGCGGTCCAGGCCGGGTCGCCCTGGTAGATGGAGCGGTCGAGATCGTCCTGCAGCCGGAGCCGGAGCCTGGCCCCGGCCGGCGGCGCCGGGTCGGCACTCAACCGCGCCGCGCCGTCACGGCTGGCGATCGCCAGCCGCACCGGCAGGTGCCGGCCCGCGGCGGCCAGGGCGGCCCGGGCGGCCACCGCGTAAGCTCGGTCGGCGGCGCCCCAGACGCCCTCGGAGACCGTGTTGCGCGGGACCACCGTGCTGTACGTGCCCAGCCCGGCTTGGAGCTGCACCACCCGCCCGCGGCCGTAACGATAGACGCCGACCGGCGGCGCGGTGACGCCCTCGGCCGGCTCGTAGCCCGGCACGCGCTGCCACTCGAGGCCGTCCAGCAGGTGCGCCGCCGAGTCCGCGTCGGGCGTGGCGAACAGCTCCTTGGGCCATTGACCGGCCCGCCGCGCGTTGCCGATGAGGAGCAAGCCCTTGCCCTCGCGCACCTGGCGCAGCAGCTCCTGGACGACCAGGCCCGGAAAGGCGGTGGGCGGCATGCCGGAGACCACGATCAGCTCGTTATCCGGCTGCTGCAGCAGCGCCATGGCGCGGTTGGCCAGCGGCCCGGTGCCGATGCTCCCGACGCCGGTCTCCCGAGCGTAGGGGAACGCCTGTGAGTTGGCCAGGGCGGTGGTCGTGTCGGCGTACAGATGCTGCACTTGGAGGTCCAGCCGCCGGGCCAGCTCCATGGTCTCCCAGGCGGTGTACCGCGCGCAGAACAGCACCGTGCGAATCGGCCCGCCGGCCAGCTTGGCCGCCCAGGGCACGGCCACCGGCGCCGGGTCGGGCCGCCACAGCTCCGCCGGCCGGTCGAGCATCTTGGCCACGCGCTGCGCCAACAGCCGGCTGCGCGATTCGGGGAACTGCCACGGCGGCGCCGGAGAGTCGGGCTCGGCCGCGGCGCGCCCGACCCACTCCGCCTCGCGCTCGCCGACCTCGCGGAAGTAGGTCCGGGTGGCCTCGTAGTCCGGCACCGGCGGGAACGAGTACAGCGCCAGGCCGAACGACCGGGCCTCGGGCTTGAGGGTGCAGGTGGTCACGATGCCGTAGTCGCCGACCGGAACGGAGATGGACTGGAAGCTGTCCGGCGTGCCGACCAGCAGCCCGGCCGAGCCGTCTCCCGGCCGGCCAGGGGTGGTGTCTTCGTAGAGCACCCAGCGCTCCGCCGCCAGTTCCAGCTCGACCCGCTCGCCGACCGGCGCGGTGCGCTTGGCGGTGGTCACCGCCCGATGGCGCGGCTGGGCGAAGCCGGTGGGGTAACAGTTGAGCACCAGCTTGCTGGTCTTGACCGGGACCTTGGGCCGGTAATCGGCCAGCATCAGCAGCTTGTCGGAGTGCTCGGCCAGGGCGAAGGTGATCCGCGCGGTGACCTGCGGCGTGTCCCAGGTGTAGCGCACCGCGGCGTCGGCGCCGCTGGGCCGGATGAGGCTGATGGTCGCCGGCCGGTTGTAGAGACTCTCGCCGTCGAAGTACCAGTTGAAGAAGCCCTGGAAATACCAGTTGGCCATCGACGGGTCGGACATGCCCAAGGTAATGTACTTGATCTGCCACGCCCACCAGTGCGAGCGGATCTCGTCGGGCTTGTCCGGGATGGGCATGATGTCGTAGTCGAGGGTGTAGCTGGCCAGCTCGTTGGCCAGCACCACCGACCGGACGAGGCGCTCGCCGTCGGGCCGCTGTTCGCGCTCGGCCGGCTTCTCGGTCACGGTCACCAAGGCCGGCGCCGGAACGACCATCAGCCCCGCCGCCACCACCGCCGCCCACCGTCCGCCAACCATGGCTTCACCTCCGCGCGCCGCCGCTCGCCTTTACCTTTCGAGGCGGCCACCCCGAATCTTCCCCGCGGCGCGGATCGGTCCCGAGGCCCGCCCGGAATCGCCGTCCGCGCGCGAGCGCGGCGATCCAGGCCCGGGGCGGTTGACAGAGCGGGGCTGGCGCCGGATAATGACCGCAGCAATCAGCGCCGTCGTGCACTAGGGGCGCCGCAAGGCTGAGATCCCGGTTACCGGGAGTCCCTTAGAACCTGATCCAGGTAATGCTGGCGTAGGGAAGTGGCACCGAGGCACCCCATCCGGAGTGACTCCCCCGCTTCTTCTCACCACCGACGGCGCTCCACGGTGAGGAGAGTACCATGCGACGCGAGACACGATCGGCGTTCACGCTGATCGAGCTGCTGGTGGTGATCGCGATCATCGCCATCCTGGCGGCAATTCTGTTCCCGGTGTTCGCCAAGGCGCGTGAGAAGGCGCGCGTGGCGCGCTGCACCTCGAACGCCCACCAGATCGGCCTGGCCGTCAAGATGTATGTCCAGGACTACGACGAGACCATGCCGATCTACTACCAGTACCAGTACAACCCGGCGCCCTGGACCGCCGGCCACAAGGGCGTCGAGCTGCTGCTCGAGCCGTACGTCAAGAACCATCAGGTCTGGCAGTGCCCCAGCGACAGCGGCAGCGAGTACCAGGAGAGCGAAGTGCCCGGGGCCAACAACTACCAGGACGCCTACGGCATGAGCTACCAGCTCAGCGCCTACTGCTTCAGCCTGATCAACGGCGAATCACGGCAGAACCAGGCTGGCGCCGGCACGCCGCGGATCTACGTCGGCGCGACCGACCTGGCCAGTGAGGCCGAGTTCGTCTATCCGGCCGAGACGCGGCTCATGCGCGACGTGATGATGCCCTGGTTCGAGGCCTCGTTCGGACCCTACTACCGGACCTGGCACGGCACCGGCGGGACCTGCATCTTCGCCGACGGCCACTCCAAGTTCATCGTCTCGCAAGGCAACTACGAGACGCAGTACACCACTCCCGACGGCCAGCGCGGCTCGGACTTCACCTTCGAGGTGAGCCCGGCCTATTAGGAGCAACGGCATGGCGACTCTGGCGGCAGCGCGACCGCTGCCGATGACGACTGGTTGGACCCGCCGCGACTGGCTGGTGGCCGGCGGCACCGGCGCCCTGTTCGGCTGGGTGCTGATCGGCTGGGGCTTCCTCTCCCAGTACTTCCTGGTCACCCTCAACAGCGGCTTCACCGTCTTGGGCTGGACCTACTTCGGCTGGTTCCTGCCCGGGCTGGTGGGCATGGCGGTGATCCGCAAGCCGGGCGCCTGCCTGGTGGTCGAGACCCTGGCCGGGGTGTTCGAGGCGGTGTTCATCCTGACGCTGCTCAACGGCCTGACGCCGGTCACCACCTGCTCGTTCGCCGGCGCCGCGCTGTACGCGGTGAGCGGCTTGGTGCAAGGGCTGGGCGGCGAGCTGGGGTTCATCGCCCGGCGCTACCGGCTCGGCCCGGCCACCTTCGCCCTGGCCGGCGCGCTGGCGTGGTGGTTCGGCTGGGTCAAGGGAGTCTACCAAACCGGGTGCTACTCGTGGAGCGAGCCCGGGATCCTGTTCACCGCCACCGCCAGCACGGTGCTGGTCGGGCTGCTGCTCGGCGCGCTGACGCGGCGCGGCGCGCCGGCCGGCGCGTGAGACCGGGAAAGGAACGACGGCATGTGCGGATTGTTCGTCCAGCCGGAGGATCGCTGGACCCGGCGCGACTGGACCATCGTCCTGGTCAGCGCCCTGGTCTTCGGCACCATCTACATGCTCTGGGATGATCTCTACCAGCAGATCCTGGTCGGCTGGCACCTCAACCTGGCGACCACCAGCCTGATCAATGGGATGTGGTTCATGGGTGGGTTGGTGCCCATGGCGCTGACCCGCAAGCCGGGCACCTGTCTGGTCGGTGAGACGCTCGCGGCGCTGTGGGAGGTGACCCTGGTCTACCTCATCCGCGCCGGGCACTACCCCATCGAGTACGCCGGGGAGACCTACACCAGCTTCCTGTTCGGCTCCTTGGCCCAGCCCGAGGCGATCCGCGAGTACACGGTGTTCAACGTGGTCTTCTTCGTCGGCATCCTCGAGGGCCTCGGCCCGGAGATGATCTTCGCCCTGAAGCGCTACCGCGACTTCCGGCTGCCGACCTGGCTGCTGGCCGGCGCGGCCGGCGCGGTGCTGGAGTGGATGACCGGCATCTGGGTCACGCACTACTACGTGATCGAGCCGCCGGCCATCTTCTGGAGCATCCTGGTGACCAGCATCCTGGGCATCGGGGTGATCGCCGGCTCCATCAGTTGGGCCATCTCCCGCCGCGCTCACGGCGGCCGGGAAACCGAACCGGCGGGTCCACAGATTGACCCGGATAGGCACGGATAGCGCAACATCAGGCGGGGCCGTCGCCCGACCCGTGCGTATCCGTGGCTCAGCCGATGGTGGCCGTCAGGGCGACTCGGCTGGCCGGCTCGACAGGTTCCAGGAGGCCGAGGTGGTAGACGCCGTTGCGGTTGACCCCGCGGGCCTGGCAGCGCTCGTAGTCGCTGGGCAGGCGGTAGCAGCGCAGGGCTGGTGAGACGCCGCGGACGCGGTAGACGTGCGTCCCGTCGCGGACCTCGAACCCGTCGGGCAGGTCGACGATGGTGGCCAGCCGCGCGCCGTCGCTGAGGAACAGCGGCACCGCCAGGGCGACCGTGCCGCGGCCGGTCAGGTCCACCTCGCCGATCAGCTCCAGCCCCTCGGCCGTCAGCGCCGCCTCGATGGTCACCAGCCGGGCGTCCGGGAGGGACCCGGTCCAGACCACCCGCACCGCCACCCGTGTCACCGACTGCTCCAGGACCTCGACCGCGCAGTCGGCGATCTCGTCGCTGACCTCGGCCAGCGAGCTCCACTCGGTCGACCCGCGCAGCTTCCAGACCGGCCCGATCCCGGCGTACAGCCCGCTCCGGGAGACCGCGTTGAGCCATGAGGGCCGGCCGCACAGCGGCATCGACAGACCCAACTCGGGCGAGCACCCGGCGCGGACGTAACGGCCCAGACCGGTGGCGTCGTAGTGCAGGTCGGCCCGGGTGTCGATTTCGACCTGGTGGCCGCCGCAACTGGCGAACACCTTGTGGAAGGCGTCCTTGAGCACCAGCACCCCGCCGCCGACCTCGGCCGGGGTGGGCGCCTCGTCGATCCCGTCGTCGGCCAGGTAGTGCGCCATGCCGAACAGGCTGGCCGCCAGCAGGGCGTAGACGCTGTACTGCCCATACGGATCGCAGCCGTGGTTGGTGACCGGGTCGAAGCCGTTCTTGAGCTGCCGGAACGGGGTCATGGCGAGCCACCGCTCGGTCGCGGCGGCGGCCTGCCGAGCCAGCCGTTTGAACGCCCCGGCCACCGCCGGATTGGACTGGGCGTGACGGCGCGCTTCCCACTCGGCCACGCAGGCGATCATCCCCTCCATGTGGTGGAACTGGTTGGAGCGGCCGCCGTAGGGCGCCAGGCCGTCGGGCGAGGTATACAGCAGCGTGGTCAGCCCGCCCCGCCGGAGCAGCTCGTCGACAGCGCCGAGCCACCGTCCGCGGTAGCCCGAGGCCAGGAGCATGGTCAGGTTCTGGCGGACGGACAGATCGTAGGTCAGAGGGTCGTTCGGGTCGCGGTACATGCCCAGATCGGTGACGTAGCCGAACTGGCGTGGCAGGTAGTCGTCGATGAACGCCAACGCGGCGCCGGCCTCGACCAGGCCGTGTCGGATCCGCCACCCCTCGCCGCTCAGCGCGTAGATGTTGAAGTTGTGGATCTCGCTGCGATCGGGCAGGAGCAGGTCGGTGTAGATCTTCTCCGGCGAGCACTCGGCCAGTTGCCACCGCCAGCGGACGGCGACCCGCTCGCCGACCAGCGGCGCGAGCATGGCGAAGGCGAAGCCCAGCTCCTTGGTGTAGAAGTCGCCCCCGACGGTCACCGGCGCCGGGCGGCGATGCTCGCGCAGGTCCGCGACGCACCAGTCGAAGGCCTTGATGGCGGCGGGCAGCAGCTCGCGGCGGCGCCCGGCGCCGAGCAAACCGGCCACCGCGCCGACGAAGCGGGCGGTACAGGTGGCCGGGTGCCGGCCCTCGTAGGGATCGATCAGGCAGCCGTGCTCGTCCAGCCAGGCGGCCGCCGGGCCGACCACCAACTCGGCCAGATCGAGGTAATGGTCACGGTCGTAGCCGGTCGGCCGCCAGTCCGGACCGGGCTGCGCCAGGAGCCGCTCAACCTCACCTTCCAGTTGGTACGGTCCCCACGGCAAGGTGGCGACGTGATCTTCGCTCATGGCTTTCCCCTACCCGGCCGGGCGGTACAGAACCGCGGCGGTGTCCAGCAACTTGCACTCCGGGGACCACCGGGTCAGCTTGCGCGCCAGGACGGTGGTCCCGTCGGTGTCCAGCAGATCCACCGGCGCCGCGAACTCCACCGCCAGTGGCCCGGGCCTGACCCGGTGCGCCACCGCCACGCCGGAGCCGACGTAGATCACCTGCTCCGGCGTGCCCAGCGTCCGGATGCCGGCCTCCACCGCCAGGTTGTGCAGCAGGCGCGGGGTCAGCGCCACGGCCGCCAGGGCGATGGTCCCGCGCTCGGTGCGGGCCAGGCCGTGGGACGGCTGCCGGTCGTCGGCGAACCGACCCAGGACGACCATGCCCGGTGCGGTGGGCACCAGCGCCTCCGCCACCAGCGGGCCGTCGCCGAGGTAGGCCGGGTCGAGCTCCCGGGCGACCGGATCATCACTCTTCTCGGCCACACAGGCCGCCTTGGCGCCGGCCGGCCGCAGGTCGCAGCTCAGCCCGGTCAGCTCCCGGAACAGCTCGGGCGACGAGGCGAACTCGGTCGAGCCCAGGCCCGGCGCGCCCTGGAACAGGGTCACCCGACCCGGCCTGAGGCAGATCCGCCGGATGGCCTCCACCTGCGCCCGGTCGAGGCAGTAGGAGGTCAGAAAGACGTACATCCGGTAGTCCGGCAGGGCCGGGTTGCGGAGGTCGTCGAGCAGGTACAGGTCGTACGGCACGCCGGACAGGTTGAGCGGCTCGCGCGTCTGCTTGGTGGCCTGGTTGAGCAGATGGAAGCGGTCGGTGCTGATCCGCCAGCCGGCCTGCTCATCGACGAACACCGCCATGCCGGCGGTGGCCGACGGCGCCTCGGGCCGGTGCGCCCAGGCCAGGATCCGCTCGGACTCGGCGATCACCGGCCAGAGCCGCGGATCGTCGTACCAGCCGCCGCTCATGTCGTAATACCACAGCCCCATGCCCCGGCTGGCGGCGGCCCCGACATCGCGCCGGGCCTGGGCCCGGAAGCCTTCCGCCGTCATCGGCGCGCCGAGCATCTCGGGGCCGTACATCCCGGCCATGTACGAGCGGTAGGTGCGGTAATCCAGCTCGCCGATCAGCACCGTGCCGCGCACCTTGTGCGCCGCCCAGCAGGCGTTCACGCCGCCGGTCCCGCCCAAGGCGCGCCACTCGCCGTAGTCGTGGACGCTGGCCGCCGCGTCGAGCTTGTCCGGGCCGGACATCAGGTCCGCCAGCGCGTACCGGTTGCCGCCCTGATCGTGCGCCGCGTCCGACCAGTAGGTGATGGCGAAGGCCGGCCGGCCGAGAGATTCCTTCAACGCCCGGGCGAACCGCTGGATCGCCGACACCGGGGCCAGGCCGTCGTAGCGGTTCGAATCGGCCGCCCGGCGGTCGGCGCCCGACTTGCCCAGAAACGCCGCCGCCACCTTGCGGCTGGCCTCCGGCGCCAGGGTCGCCGTAGCGAAGGTCACCGCCGGATCGGCCCACGCCGCGCGCAGCTTGTCGACCGTGCCGTAGTGCTGCTTGAGCCACAGCCGAAAGCCCATCTGGTTGCCCGGCGAGTGGTCCAGCTCCTGGTTCAGGCTGCCGGGAAAGAACTGCCCGTCGTTGTTGCCGCCGACCATGAACCCGACCACCAGCTTGCCGACCTCGCTGGCTTTCAGGTACTCGCCGAGCCGGCGCAGCGCCTGCTCCATGTCCGCCTGGTACAGCGGCGAGCCGTAGGACGCCAGGTAGATGTCCTTGTCGCCGGTCAGGTCGCCGGTCCGGCTGGGGTGCATGCCGTCGCCGCAGACCCAGCGCTGGCCGCTCTCCGCGGTCCAGACATGGTCGAGGTGCGCCTGGGTCCACGGTCGGGGCGCGTCGCAGCGGACCAGGAGGATCACCCGCACCTCGGGATCGGCGCCGACCGCGCGCAGCAGGTAGCCTTCGAGCGGCGAGAAGTCGAAGCCGTTGGGGTACTTCCAGACGTTCTGCGCCAGGTCCGGGTACGGCCCCATCTGCACCGCCACCGTCTGCAGGTGCAACCCGGCCCGACCGAAGCCGGCGTAGCGGGAGCGGTCCGGCGACCAGAACGCGCCCTGGTGGATGAAGGCCGAGCGGTACCCCTGCCCGACAGCGAACATCGGCCGGCCGGCGACCGTCTCGACTCGCCCCGGCTCCGCCACCCGCCTGGCCAGATTGGCCCGGGCCCGCGCCTCGTCGTAGACAGGCTCCAGTGAGTTGGCCTGGCCCTTGTTGAGGATCTCCGGCGGGTTGGCGATCAGCTCGACATCGTCCAGATAGACCACCGCCGGATTGCCGGTGAGCACGAACTGGATCAGGGTCGAGGTCGCGCCGGGCTTGGCGGTCCAGCGGACGGTGTGCCGCTGCCAGGACTCGCCGGGCAGCATCACCGCGCGCCACAGGTAACGCGGCGAGTAGTTGACCGGATAGATGGGCTGGTCGTCGGCGCCGTACTCGATGTTGGCGAAGTAGGCCTTGGTGCCGTACGAAAAGGACTCGAACCGGAGGTGGACGGCCAGCTCGTAGCTGGTGCCGGGTACCTGCGCGAAGCGCGCGGTGAGGGCCAGGAAGCCGAGCCCGTTGAACTTCTCCAGCCGCAGGCAGCGGCCGGTGCGGCCCTGGTCGGCGACCAGCAGACTGCCCTCGGCGCCGACGTGCTGGCCCAGCTTCCAGGCCGGCGCCTCACCCTCGAACGAGGGATCGGCGAACGGCGCCGGCTCCTGGGCCACGGCGGCCGGGACGAGCAGCAGGGTCAGCAAGAGCGGCGGGCAGCGCATGGCGGATCCCCACGGCCGAACGGATGAACCATTGGCCGCCGCCGCTCCTCCTCCTGCGTGAGTCGGGCCGGTTGATCCGAGCGGTCCGAGATGCTATGATGTCCCTCGCGGTTCAAACCCATCGCGCAAGGGGCGTACCATGAAACGTCGTGCCTTCACCCTGATCGAGTTGTTGGTGGTCATCGCGATCATCGCGATCCTGGCCGCCATCCTGTTCCCGGTCTTCGCCAAGGCCCGTGAGAAAGCGAGGCAGTCGAGCTGCGCCTCAAACTGCAAGCAGCTCGGCTTGGCGGCGATCCAGTACTCGCAAGACTACGACGAGACGTTCACCAAGAGCGTCCCGATGTCGGGGTTGGCGGGCATCTACTCGTGGCACTCGGTGGTCGCGCCGTACGCCAAGAACGGCCAGATCTTCCGCTGCCCGTCGAACCAGGCCAACCCATCGGCCGACACCGCCAACGTGCCCAGCCTCGACATCCAGCGGCAACAGGTCGCATACGGCTGGAACATCGGCACCAGCCCGGGTGACAGCCAGGCCTACGACAACGGGATGGGCTACACCCACGGCAGCGGCGAGCCGGGCCCGCGCTCGCACGCCGACATCCCGCTTCCGGCGCAGACCATCCTGATCGGCGATCTGTCGGTCTACTCGAACTGGCGACACGTGCTGTGGGCCTCGCGTTCCTACATCCCGACGCTCCACAACAATGGCGGCAACCACGTCTTCGTCGACGGGCACACCAAGTGGGTCGGCCAGATGGATCTGTGGGGCCACCACGACTGGTTCACCGTGGCCGAGGACTGAGCCGGAGCGGCAAGCGGCTTCCTTCCTGAAGGCCGAGACGTCTGGGTGATCGCTCCCGCGGGGTGCCCGATCCGCGCGGCGGGTGTCTCTTGCTTTGGCCCTCGCGGATGTCGTACAATCCGGACCGGGAGGTACCATCACATGAAACGACGCGCCGCATTCACCCTGATCGAGTTGCTGGTGGTGATCGCCATCATCGCCATCCTGGCGGCGATTCTGTTCCCCGTGTTCGCCAAGGCCCGCGAGAAGGCTCGCCAGTCGAGCTGTCAGAGCAACCTCAAGCAGATTGGGCTGAGCATCACCCAGTACCTGCAGGACTACGACGAGATGTTCCCGGTCTACAACACCGCGAACCTGGGCGTTCTGGTGGTGGCTCAGCCGTACGTCAAGAATGACCAGGTCTATGTCTGCCCGTCGAGCAACCAAACCACCTACGGGGTGAACTACACCGGGGTGTTCAACAGCAGCGGGACGCTGTCCCTGTCCAAGGTGGCGGCCGCGTCGCAGTGCATCACGGTGATCGACGTCGGCAAGGCGCGCGCCTTGAACAACGATCCCTGGACGCGCTTCCCGCCGCTGACCGGCAACAACGCGACGCTGGGGCATTGGGCCGACGACTGGGCCTGGCCGGACGGCGCGACCGTGCCGACCAGCGGCACGCTGTACACGGACACCGCCAACCCACGCCACAACGAAGGCGCCAACGCGGCCTTCATCGACGGCCACGTCAAGTGGTACGCCATCAGCAAGGTGACCACCGAGCAGGCCGATTTCGGCACCGTGCTGTGGCTGCCGTACTGAGCTGAGGCCGGGCGCGGACGGGTCCGGTTGACACGCCCGCGGCCCACGCCTAGACTCACCGGGCTGGTGGGAGGCGCGGGCCATGGGCGTGGTCGAGACGAGACCGAGCGACGAGCCCGGCAAGGGCCGCTGTCTGGGCGGTTGCTGCGGCTGCCTGTTGGTGCTCCTCGTGGCCGCTTTCTTCGGCGGACTGTCCCTGGTCCGCACGGCCATTCAAGCTCAGATTGTGGCCAGCTTGAACAAGGACCTGGCGGCGGCCGAGCGGTGGGATGTCGACTGCCGCCTGTTCGCCCCGCTCCAATGGCTGGCCGGGCAGCCGGCCGATCTCAAGATCACCGGCCGCAACGCCCGGTTCAAGGAGTTCATCACCGCGCGCGAGGTGGACATCAACGTGCGCGACCTGACCGTCGATCGTCAGGCCGGACAGGTCAAGAGCATCAGTGAAGCGACCTTCGGCATCGGCTTCACCGGCGAGGAGCTGTCGGCCGCGCTGGCGCGGCAGGCGGCCGGCATGCCGGCTGCCGACACGCTGAAGGTGAGCATCGCGAACGGGAAGATCGAGATCGCGGTCAAGGTGCCGGTGGGGCCGACCCGACTGGACGCCAAGGCCGTCGCCTCGCCGAAGGTCCTTCCGCCGGACAAGTTCAAGCTGCAGGTCGAGGATCTCCAACTCGGCGCGATTCCCGGCTTCGGCGGCCAGGGCAAGGCGGCGGCCATCGCGGCGCTGAGCCGGCTTCTGACGGTGGACATCGGCTCGGATCTGAAGGGCGTCACACTCACCTCGGCGGTGGTCGAGAACGATCTGCTCAAGGTCCGCGGGAGCATCGATCCCCAGGTTCTGAGGCCGTCTCCGTGACCCGCGACCACGCCGCCGAGCTGCTCGAGGCCATGGCCCGGCGCCGCGTCCTGGTGGTCGGCGACGCCATGCTGGATGAGTACATCTGGGGCGTCGCCGAGCGGATCTCGCCCGAGGCCCCGGTGCTGGTGGTCCGCTCCGAGCGGGTGACCCACGTGCCGGGCGGCGCCGCCAACGTGATCAACTGCCTCCGCGCGCTGAACGCCGGGGCCGGCCTGGCGGCGGCGGTGGGCGACGACCACGCCGGCCGGCAGCTCCGCGACCAACTCGCCGCGGCCGGGGTCGAGCCGCTGCTGCTGGTCACCGACCCGAGCCGCCCGACCACGCTCAAGACTCGCGTCGTGGCGCACTCACAACAGGTGGTGCGGATCGACAAGGAGCTCCGCGGCGCGCTGCCCGAGGAGCTGGTCCTGCGGCTCGACCGCGAGGCCGGGGAGGCGCTGGCGACCTGCGACGGGCTGCTGCTCAGCGACTACGACAAGGGCGTCCTGACGCCCGACAGCATCCCGCCGCTGCTGACCGCCGCGCGGCGGCAGGCGGTCCCCGTCGCGGTCAATGCCAAGCCGCACCACGCCCGGTGCTATCAGGAAGTCGATCTGGTCACCGTCAACCGGGTCGAGGCCGAGGCCGTGTGCGGGTTCCGGCCGGAGTCCGTGGCCGAGGCCGGCCGGGCGGCCGACTACCTTGCCGCCGAGCTGCGCTGTCGCAACCTGTTGATCACGTTGGGACCCGACGGCGCGGTGCTGCGCGATCCGGCCGGCGCGCTCCACCACGTCGAGGCCGTGCCGGTTGAGGTCTACGACACCGCCGGTGCCGGGGACACCACCATCGCCACCGCGCACCTCGCCCTGTGTGCCGGCGCCACGCCGCTCGAGGCGGCCGAACTGGCCATGTGGGCCGCCGCAGTGGTGGTCCGCAAGGTCGGCGTCCAGACCGCCACGCCGGAAGAAATCCTCGCGGTCACGCACTGAGCCAGGGAGGACAGCATGGCCGTGACGGACCGCGCCTGAGTCTGGCTGCTCACCGGACCGTTCGCCGACTGCCGGCGCCTTCGGACTTGGCTTGACAATGAGCTGGTTCAGGCGGTAAGCATGGCCGGGGTGGGTAGCAAGGAGGTGCGTGTGAGGCATGGCCTGATGGCGTTGCTGATGGCCGGGGCCGTCCTGGCGCAGAATCCGGCGGCTGAACAGGCGGTCGGGTTCGATTTCGAGGACGGAAAGCTGGACGGCTGGCGGTGCAAGGCCAACGCGACGATGCGGATCGTGCCGGCCGAGGGGCGCGGCAAGGTGCTCGAAGGCCGGATCGAGTACGGGGAGTTCAAGTTCGGCTGGTTCACCCGCCAGTTCCCCGAGGCCGACTTCTCCGGGATCTGGGCGATCGATCTGGAGGTGCGCGGCGACGGGCAGGGAGGCAAACTGGACTGCCAGCTCGGCCGCCGGGCCAAGGACCGGCCGATCTACTATCGCGACAGCCGCGACGGAGTCACCCTGGACTTCACCGGCTGGCGCAAGGTGACGTTTCTGCTCCCCCGGTTCGACACCCCGAAGGGCGGCCACCGGGCCGAGGATCTCCAGCAGATCTACTTCGTCGAGCTGTTCATCGACGGCGGGCGGGACCAGGGAGCCACCCAGGTGGCTTTCGACAACCTCCGCTGCGTGCCGGCCACGGCGGAGCAGAAGACGTTGCTGGAGCGGCAGCAGGCCGACGCCCGGAAGCTGGCCGGTTCACCGGCGACCGACGGGTCCAACCTGTTGCCCAATCCGGACTTCGAGCTGGACCTGGCCGAATCGGGCCGGCCAGAGTTCTGGAATCCCGGCGACTGGGGCCTGGGCAGCGTGATGCGCTACGAGTCCGAGCGCCGGCGCGGCGGCGCCCGAAGCGTCTCGGTGGAGTGCGCGGCGGCGACCCAGCGCGGCTCGTGGGACTGCCGCGTGCCGTTGACGCCCGGCCACTGGAAGTTCACCGCCTGGTACGCGGCGGAGGGGCTGAAGGCGGACAAGCACAAGGGCGTCGACGCGCGCATCACGTTGGGCGACAAGGACAACCAGACGCTCACCGCGGCCCACGCCTATGGGGAGGACTCGCGGGGCGAGTGGCGGCAGATCAGCGTCGACTTCGAGGCGCCGCCGGGCACCGCCTTCGCGACGGTCTACCTGTTCAACTTCTTCGCGCCGGGGAAGGTCTGGTGGGACGACGTATACCTCGGCGCCGACGTCCAGAAGTTGGCGGCGGCCGAGGAGCGGCGGCGGGCCAACGAAGTGGCGCTGCGGGAGGCGACGGCGATGGTGGATCCGGCACGTCGGGCGGTGGCCGAGCTGGCGGCTCGGCCCGGAGACAAGAACGACGACCGCAAGCTGCTCGAAGCGGTCCTGGCCTGGGCCGTTCAGGACGCCGAGCTGTCGCTCAAGTCGGGCCTGGGCGAGTCGGCCAAGGCGGTCCTGACCGACGTCCAGGACATGTGCCGGCGGGCCGACGAGATTCTGGCCAAGGCCGGCGGCGGGGTCCACCCGCCGCCGGTCAAGCCGGATCTCGACGCGAACCCGTACTACGCCAATCTCAACCGCCAGATGCCCGGCCTGGCGGGCGACACCACCGTCTATCAGAAGGGCGAGGAGGGCTACTGGCAGATCGCCAACGCCTGGACCTTCCGCACCCTCGGCGAGCACAGCCTGGTCCTGGCCTGGGGCCTGCTCCACCCGCGCAGCGCCGGGTACCACGACCCGCGGCTGCTGACCCGCCTGCTGACCCTATTCCAGGCCATCTGCCAGAACCACCGCGGGGGCGATTTCAACCCCGACCGCGAGGCCGTGTTCGGCCGCGACCCGAACATCAACCGGTTCTGCCTCAGTCCGATGATGGATGCCCTGCTGCGTCTGGAGGCCGAGTACCCGTGGGCCATTCCGCCGTCGAAGCGCGAGGAATGGCGCCGCGAGCTGCGCACGCTGGTCGACTACCAGTACCAGACCTATGGCCCGCGGGAACCGCTGGAGCCCGAACGGCCGCGCTACTATCCCAACATGGACGTCCACCACCTGCTGATCATGGAGTGGGCCCACCGCTTGTTCGGCGACGACCGCTACGCGGCGGACCGCGACACGATGCTGCAGTGGCTGGACGACGCGCTCTATCCCGACGGCGGGTGGACCTACCACTGGCCGCAGAACGAGTGCTACGTCTACCACCAGCTCAACGTGACCTTCATCGCCCGCTACCTGGAGGCCACCGGCGACCAGCGGGCGCGGGCGATCCTGCGCAAGTCGGCGGGCTACTACCCGTTGGTCCACGACGGCGAGGGGATGACCGAGTCCTGGAGCGACTGCTCCTGGAAGCACTACTGGACCGCGGCGGCGCCGGCCGGGGCCGACGTGATCGCCGGGATGTTCGACGACCCGGCCAACAAACGGGCCGCCCTGGACGCCGGGCAGGACGCCTACGACGGCGGGCAGTCGGCCGTCTACACCGGGCCGTGGTGGAAAGACCTCAAGCCGGCCGACCGGCCGGACAAGGTCCTGGTCTATGACCGCAGCGTGGAAGGTCCGCGGGGGCAGTACGGCGTGTTTTCGTTCGGCGGCACCGGCCGGGTCACGGCGGTCGGGGAGATCGGCAAGGACACCTTCGTCGGCTGTCTGATCGCCGACCGCCGGGAGAAGCCGCTGCCGCTGGACGCGGCGCTGCAGGTGGCCACGGTCGAGGCGCGGCTGAAGCCCGACGGCGGGCATTGGCAGAACGCCCGGTACTGCTCGGGCCGGGAGCGCTTCAGCCAGATCGTCACGCCGGAGTTCGCCACGCTGTGCGTGCGCTACCGGATCACCCGGCCGGCCTGGGGCCACGGCAGCACCGACGAACCGTTCGAGGGGATCCAGCAGTGGCTGTTGTGCCAGGACCGGCTGATCGGCCGACTGACGATCCGCGCGCTGGAGGACACCCAGTGCGCCGGGCTGTGGGGCCGGCTGCGGTTCGGGATGCGCAAGGAGATCGAGGTCGGCGAGAACGGCTGGTACAAGTACGGCGGCCTGCTGGCCAAGGTCCACGCCCACGACTTCGCGCGGGTCGAGACGGCGCCGAGCGAGACTTTCTTTCTGGACAAGCCGGAAGGCTACCGCAGCCGGGAGATCCTCCTCAAGGACGACCAGGCCACCTCCGGCAAGACCCCTCCCTACCCGTACCGGGCCGGGCACGAGCGCTACTTCCTGGGTGAAGTCCTGCCCTACTGGAGCGAGCCGGCCACCGAGGTGTCGCAGGTCCACGACGGGGCCGTGCTGGGCTTCAGCTTCCGCGCCGGCGGCAAGCGGTACACGGTCTTGCACAACGTGGGCGAGACGGCGGTGAAGCAGGCGGTGAAGCCGGCCGGCGCCAAGGGCGTGGTCTGGTCGCCGGGCGGTCCGCAGGGCGAGATGGTGAAGTGGTCGGGAGGCGAGGTGGCCATCCCCGCCGGCGAGCAGGTCGTGGTGGTGTCGCCATGACCGGCTGGGCATGGGCGACGCTGGCGGCCTGCCTGCTGGCGCTCCCCAGCCAGGCCGCGCGCGGCGTGCTGCAGCGGGCCGAGGCCGAGGATTACTGTGGTCTGGGCGGTGGCGAGGTGCGGGTGATCGACCGCGCCGAGGCGTCGGGCGGGAAGTCGGTCAGTTACTGGGAACAACCCGGCGTGTACCTGGAGTTGGCGGTCGAGCTGCCCGAGGCGGGGGACTACCTGCTCAGTTTGCGCTATGCCCTGGACTGGCCCGACTCACGGCGGACCGTGGCCGTCGACGGGCGCGAGCTGGGCGTGGTAACCCTGGCGGGGACCGGGAGCTGGGGCACCTTCCGCGAGGTGACCCTGGCGCTGAAGCCGGTCGCGCTGACCGCCGGGCGGCACGTGCTCCGGCTGCTCAACGCCGATTCCCGCGGCCTGTCGTTGGACTGGGTCGCGGTCCACTCGCCGGACGTGCTCTTGACCGACCGCGTCTTGACCGAGCCCGAGCGGACCGCGCTGCTGGCGGCGCTCGCGCCGGCCGAGCCGGGGCCGGTGCTGTCGAAAGCAGGCGTCCGGGTGGAGTTCGATGCCGACGGCCGGGCGGCCCTGGCGCGGCTCGGTGAGGTGGTCCTGGCCACGCCACCGGGCGGAGCGGGCGGACGGGTCGAGTTGAAGCAAACGGCGTCTCACGCGGTGGCGGTGGTCACCGGCCGCGGGACGGCCATCTGGCTGACCGACGGCCGGTCGCTGTGGCTGGTCACCCTCGGCGACGCGGCGATGCTGCCGGCGCCGGTGCTGTACGGCCAGCGGCGCGCGGTGGTGGGCCGGTTCGAGGACGGTCGCGAGGTCAGCTTCGCGGCGCCGTTCACCGCGCCGGAGCCCTGCTCGCACTCGACCATGGCCGGCCTGCACCTGACCGCGGCGGCGGGCCTGGCGCCGGACCGCTGGCCGGCCGGCGAGGAGCCCGGCGTGCCGCGGCTGCGGCTGGTGCCGACGCGGCTGGGCGACCTGCCCGTCGCCGCGGCGCGGTTCTCCGCGCGGTGGGGCAAGGACGAGCCCAAGGTCGGGTTGACCGTGGCCGACGGCCGCTGCACGGTGACCGAGGTGGCGCACCGTTACCCGGCCCTGTCCGCGTTCTACGGCGAGCCGCCGTTCGAGCTGCGGATCACGCCGTCCGGGTCGGTGACCTACCGCGATCCGGCGACCGGGCAGGAGCAGGTGCTGGTCGCGCGGTGACGGGCGGCGGTGCGACCATGGGGCGGGCTGGCTGGACCTGAGATGAGTTAGAATGGCACGGACGGTCGGGTGGAGTCGATGCGCACCTTGGACCAGATCGGCTTGTCGGACAAGGACCGCCGGGCGGTCCAGGCCGCCGCGCGCCTGCTGAAGCAGCGGTTTCCCATCGACCAGGTCATCCTCTACGGCTCGAAGGCGCGCGGCGACGGGGGCCGGAATCGGACGTCGATCTGCTGGCGCTGACCAACCGGCCGGTGGATTGGCGGGAACGGTGGCGCGTCTACGACGCCCTGTACGAGTTGATGCTGGCCGAGGATGTGGTGATCGGCGTGATGGTCGAGCACGGCGCCGAGTGGCGGGCCCGTGGCGCGTGGCTGCCGCTCCACCGGCAGGTCGAGCAGGACGGGGTGCTGATTTGACGGGGGACCCCAACCACGACAAGCTGGTCGGCTACCGGATGGCGGAGGCCGCCGAGTCGTTGGCCGCGGCCCGCTTGGCCCTGGACAACGAGTTCTACCGTTCCGCCGTCAACCGCGCCTACTACGCGGCCTTCTACGCGACCAGCGCGGTGCTTTGTTGGAGGGCCTGCAACCGGCAAAGCATACGGGCGTCCAGGCCGAGCTACACCGCCAGTTGATCCACGCCGGCCGGCTCGAAAAGGAATGGGGCGCGGTCTACACCCGGCTGTTCGAGGACCGTCTGCGCGGCGACTACCGGGATGACGTGAACTTCGAGCCGGAAGAAGCCCGGGCGCTGGTCGAGGGCGCCGCCGGATTCGTCGCCCGAATCCGGCGACTGCTCGAAGCGGAACAGGATCATCGGCCGGGGCAGTAGCCTCAGGCGGTCACCAATGGCGGTAGCGCGCAGGGGCCAGGCCGCGGGCGGCGAACGGATTGACCGTCGGGGAGTCGTGTCATGCGCACCACCCACGGACTGGTTGCCCTCGTCTTGCTGTCCGCCCTGCCGGGTTGGTCCGCCGAGGCCTGGCGGGAGGGGTTCGAGCGCGGCGACGGCGGGGTCAAGCCGTACCACAAAGACGCGCCGCAGGCCGCCGTGGAGGTGGTCACCGGCGGCGCCGCCGAGGGCGAGCGGTTCCTGCGCGCCACCTTGCCGGGCGAGCGGCGGCTGGAGGGCGTGGCGCTCAACGCCGGCGGACTGACCGGCGCGCGGGTGGCCAGGGTCGGCGCTCGCGTCCGGGGCAGCGGGGAGATCTGGCTCTGCCTGATCTCCCGCAACGGCTGGCTGTACGCGCCGGCGACGGTCAAGCTGACGGCGACCTGGCAGGAGATCGCCCTGCGCAAGGTGCTGGTCGCGGCCGACACGTCGCTGGGGATCAACTTCCTCGGCCGCGAGGTGCAGCGCGGCGCGGTGTTCGAGATCGACGACCTGTCGGTCACGCTGGAGGACCCGCCGGCGGTCGCCGACGCCGAGGTCGGGCCGTGGCGGCTGGAGGCCGAGGCCTTCGCCGAGCGCGCCATCTGGGCCGGTCAGACGGCCGCGGCAGGCTCCGGGTACGTCTCGGTGGCCGGGCTCCCGTTCCCGCGCACCAGCCGGCCGGTGACGGTCTCGGTGCGGGTCGACCCGTCGGCCGACGGGGACACCTTCCGACTCAACGCCACCGCCGGCGACGGCCGGCAGAAACTGGCCGAGGTGACCGCTCGGGGCGGCGACCCGCAGTGGCTCAGCTTCCCGCCGCTGGTCGCCGGCGAGGTCGGCGAGAGCTTCACCCTCGACGGCAAGGGCAAGGCCGACACGCCGGTCGCCATCGACGCGGTGGTGGTGGCCACCGCGCCGGTGCCCGACCCGGACGCCGCGCCGGCGCTGCTGCCGACCGGCGGGCTGGTCACGGCCGCGGCCATCGACGCGCCGGCCATCGACGGCGATCCGAGCGACGCGGCCTGGCGCGGCACGGTGGCCTGCGGCGGCTTCATGACCAACCGCTCGCTGACCCCGGCCGAGGCCGACACCACCGTCCGCCTGGGGCACGACGCGACGCACCTGTACCTGCTCTACGACTGCGCCGAGCCGCGGCTGGACCCAGCGGCGCAGCGCACGCACGAGTTCAAGGCGGCGGTCAAGGAGCCCGACGGCGAGGTCTGGAGCGACGACTGTGTCGTGCTGCTGCTCGCCCCACCGGGCGACACGGTCTACGACTGGTTCGTCAATAGCCGCGGCGTGATCGCCGACGCGCGCTGCCGCGGCGACAACCTGTGGGGCACCCGCGAGGCGGGCTGGCAGTCTGGGGCCCGGGCCGCCGCGAAGGTGGCCGACGGGCGCTGGACGGTCGAGCTGGCCATCCCGCTGGCGGCGCTGGGCGGCCGGACCGGTGAGGCCTGGCGGCTCTGCCTCGGCCGAATCGCCGCCTGCCGCGGGGAATCGAGCACCTGGTCGCCCTGCACCACCGGCTTCCACGATCCCGCTTGCTTCGCGGCGCTGCGCTTCCGCGGGCCGTCACCCGGCGTGGCGCTGGCCGCGCCGGCCAATTACGAGCCGGGCGACAACACCTTGACCGTCGACCTCACTCCGGGCCCGGAGCCGAACCGCCTGACCCTGCTTTGGCAGGCGGCTTCGGGCCCGGCTCGGCGGACCGGGCTGGTGGCGCTCGACCCGGCCAAGGCCCACAGCGAGATCTCGTTCACCGCCGGCGAGGGGGAAGCGGTCACGGCCCGGCAGGCCATCCTGGCGGCGGACTCGCTGGCGCCGCTGTACGTTTCGCCGGAGGTCACCCGGCGGATCAGCCAGGCGCGGGCGACCCTGAACCTGTTCGCGGCGGGACCGTGGGAAGTGTTCCTGGACGGCCGGCGGGCCGGCGGCGGGAGCGGCGACGGGGTCGTCCAGCTTTCGCTCAAACGCGGCCCGAACCTGCTGGCGGTGGCGGCCACCGGAGGCGTGGCGGCGACTCTGGCCGCAGGCCAGGACGCGCCGACGCCGGTGCGCTGGAAGCTGGTTCCGGCGACCGAGGCCAAGGCGCTCGATCCGGCCTGGGACGATGCCGCCGCGCCCACCGCGCCGGAGTTGGGCCGGCACCCGAAGCTCGGGCCCATCGTCGGCCAGACCGGCGAGGCGGTGGTCCTGCGCCATCTGCTGTTGTGGGAAAAGACCCGCGTGTGGCCGAAGCTGGCGCCGGCGGTGTACCTGGCCAGGGGCAGCGCGCAGCACCTCACCCTGACCGAGGAGGGTCTGCGCGGCCGCAAGCTCCACGACTGGACGGTACACGTCGCGGTGCCACCGCCGCTCAGGGTTCTGGGCTCGACCGGGTACTACGGCACGACCCGCGAGACCCAGCCGGAGTGGCACTGTGAGCCGGCGGGAGAGCGGATCGTCGACGGGCGGGCGGTGCCGCTGGTGAAGGTCACCGCGACCCGGCCGGTGGTGCCCGTCGGTCATCCCATCCTGAACCTGTTCAACCTCTACCTGACCTGCGCCGAGGACGCGCCCGAGCCGGCCGGCGACCTGACCATCACCTGGTGGAGCAGCGGCAACGACGGGACCGTCACCGAGCCCGGGCAGCGCTGTCCCATCCGGCTGCTTCCCCCGCTGCGCGGCAAGCAGCCGAAGACGCTCTTGTGCCAGCTCTGGGGCTCGTTCTTCAGCAGCATGGACGACCTCGCGCTGCGCGAGCAGACCCTGGCCACGGCCAGGTCGGCGGGGTTCACCGACATGGTCTCGGGCGACGCCGCGACCACCGACCTGGCGCACAAGTACGGCCAGAGCCACACGCTCGGTGTGCGCTTCGTTTCCTGGTCCATCGACGTCCGGCCGTACCTCGAGGCGCACCCGGACCAGCGGCTGATCGGCAATGCCGGCAAGCCGGCGCCCGACCTGATCTGCACCACCATGCTGCTGGGCGAGGCCTGGCCGGCGGTCGAGGAGCAGTTGGGCAAGCAGCTTGCCGAGCGGCGGCCGGACACGGTCGACTACGACTACGAGTACCCGCCGCTGAGCGGCCCGCACTCGTGCTACTGCCCGCGCTGTCTGGCGGCGTTCGCCGAGGCGGCCGGGCTGGATGCCGCGTCGCTGACGCCCGAGACCATCGCCAACCGCCACGCCGAGGCCTGGGTGGACTTCATGGCCCGGCGCGTGGCGGCCATCCTCCGGCGGATGAAGGACTCGGTCCACAAACTGCGGCCGGGCACCAAGTTCAGCACCTACAGCGGGTACCACACCCCGGACAACGCGTCTCGGTATGGGATCGACTGGCGCTATGTCGGCGAGCAGCAGGCTTGCGACCGCGCCGGCTGCGGCTACGGCCGGCCGGCCGAGGCCGTCGCCGCCACGGCGGCGGCGCTGAAGGGCATCCCGCTGGTCTGCGGCGCGCTGCTCACGCCGTACGACGTGAAGCTCGACGAGCCGCTGGCGCCGCTGACCAAGGCCCGGCTGCTGCGGCGGTTCCTGGACTCCACCGGCGGCGTGCTGGTCTACGACCGGCTGCCCATGGACGGCCGAGTGTGGTGGGACGTGGCCGAGACCACGCGGCTGGTGGCCGAGTACGAGGAAGCCTTCGTCAAGGGCACGCGCGGCCCGCTGGGGGCGTTGGACACGGGCGCGGTGACGGTCCTCCGCCACGGGCCGACGACCCTGGTCTGCGTCATGAACCACCGCTCCAGCGAGGCCCGCTTCCCGCTGACTCTGCCGGCCGAGGCCGGGGCGGGAGTGGAGTACTACAGCGGCGCCAAGGTCCCCGCCGGCGGCCAGGTGGAGTGCGTTCTGCCCGCCGGCGAGAGCGCGGTCTACGTGCTCAGGCGTGGCTGAAGCGCAAGACACGGTGTCAGGGACCGTTTCCGGCCGGAAACGGTCCCTGACACCGTGTCTTCAGTCCGCGGCTTCGGCCTTGACCTCGGGCTCTTGCTCGGGCGCGCCGCGGGCGAATAGGGCGACCGCCTCGACCAGCATCACCAACGCCAGGCCGACCAGGACGATGGCCACCCACGGCACCGGATCGGTCCAGGCGCCCTTGGCGAACGAGCCGATGATCATCTGGATCAGGGCCAGCACACTGGTGACGTACATGAACGCCGTCGGCAGGCCGACCACCGGCCAGACCCATTTCGCCCGGCGGGTGCGCCACAGCCAGGCGGTCACGCCCAGCAGCCCGAGCGCGGCCAGGAGCTGGTTGCTGGCGCCGAACAGCGACCAGAACGTCTTCCACACCGGCACCGGCAGGCCCTGCGCGTCGACCGAGGTGCGCATGACGAAGATCAACGGCACGCCGGCGGTCAGCGCGGTCGACAGCAGCCGCCCGGCGCGGGTGTGCAGGCCGGTCAACTCCTCGACGATGTAGCGGCCCAGCCGGGTGCACACGTCGAGCGTGTCGTAGACGAACGTGGTGAAGGCCATCAGCGCGAAGGACACGCCCAACGCGGCGGGCAAGCCGAGCTTGCCGAGGAAGGTGCCGATGCCCAGGGCGTAGATGTAGTTGGGCTTGGGGTTCTGGGCCAGCGGCGAGTTGGCGGCGAGGATCATCACGCAGGCCAGGGAGATCACCGCCACCATGCCTTCCAGCAGCATCGCCCCGTAGCCGATGACCATGGCGTCGGTCTCGCGGCGCAACTGCTTGGAGGTGGTGCCCGAGGCGATGATGGAGTGGAAGCCCGAGCAGGCGCCGCAGGCGATGGTGATGAACAGCATCGGGAACAGCGCCGCGCCCTTGGGAGTGGTCCAGCCGGTGAAGGCCGGGTAGCGGATCGGCTCGCCGCTGAGGATCAGCCCCAGCGCCCCGCCGCCCAGGGCGATATACAGGAAGTACCCGCCCAGGTGCCCGCGCGGCTGGAGCAGCATCCACACCGGGACCACCGCGGCGACGAAGCAGTAGCCCAGCAGCAGCACGTCCCAGACCTTGTGCGCCGCCTGTTCGGCGCCGGCCGCGGTCAGGCTCGGGGCGAACTGCTGGACGGCCGCCGTCAGATCCAGCGGAATGTACTGCCCGACCCAGATGGCCACCCCCACCAGGGGCAGGAAGATCAGGGTGGCCGCGCCCAGCGAGAGCTTCGTGAAGCGCAGCAGCAGGCCCATGATGATGGGCAGCGCGAGGTACAGCAGCGACGAGCTGGCGATTCCCGCGCCGGTCACCACCTGCCCGTTCTCCAACACCTGACGCCCGATGAACGATTGGGCGGTGATGTCGGTGAAGGCGACGATGATGTACACCAGCGCGACCCAAATGAAGGTCAGGAAGAGCAGATACGACCGGCGGGAGATGTGCTCCTGGACCACCTCGGCGATGGACGTGGCGCGGTGTCGGACCGAGGCCACCAGCGCGGTCAGGTCGTGGACCCCGCCGATGAACACGCAGCCGAGCAGGATCCAGACCAGGGCCGGCCCCCAGCCGAACATCACCCCGGCCAGGATCGGCCCGACGATGGGCCCGGCCGCGGCGATGGCCGAGAAGTGCTGCCCGAGCAGGAACTTCGGCTCGATGGGCAGATAGTCCACATCGTCGCGCAGCTCGACGGCGGGGGTGATCCGGTCCGGGTCGAGTTGCAGCAGGCGCTGCAGAAAGCGGCCGTAGGTGCGGTAGGCGACCACCAGGAAGACGGCCGAGAAGACGACGATCCCGAGCAGGCCGGTCATCTGGTTCCTCCGCCGGCGTCCGCGCCCCCGCCGCCGGCCACGACGAGAAGCAGTGTAACACCCCACAGGAGGCTTGTCAGCCGCGCCACTCCAGCTCGCGGCTGTCGCCCGCCGGGATGGTCGTCGAGCCGCCGCCTGGCGGCAGTCCCGCGAACCCCGGATTGGGCCGCAACTCCACCGTCAGCCCCTCGGCGGTCGGGTTGTGCGCCCAGATGGTCAGGCTCTTGCCGGTCCACCAGACCACCAGGCGAACCCGCCGGTCCGAACAGAGCACGGGGTGGCCGATCACCATGTCCTGATCGCCGGGGGCCAGGTCGAGGTTGGTGTAGCCCACTCCCTCGTGGACGGTGACCAGCTCCAGTCCCTTGCCGTTGAGCTGCCGCGCGGCGGTCCAGCCGTCGGTCAGCCCACGCACCTCGACGAACAGGTCGGCCGGCATGATGGTCCGCCCGATCTTGGTGGCGAACGCGCCGGAGTCGGCTTCGGCCAGCAGCCGGCCGGTGGTCTCGACCACCTTGCCCAGCCGCGGCTCCGCCCGCCACAGCGGCGCGCAGCCCAGGCCGAGCGAGCGGCGGAGGCCGTCGAAGAGCTCATTGCCCTCGTCCGGCGCCGTGGCGGCCGAGGCGGCCAGGAAGCGGAACTCTAGGCTCTCGCCGGCGGCCAGCTTGCGCTCGCCCGGCGGCAGGCCGAAGACCGCGCCGAACAGCCGGTCGTTGAGCGCCACCTTGACGAACGTCTCGGTCAGCGGGTAGACCGCCCCGGCGCCGTCGGGGTTGGGGAACGCGGCGACGTAGTTGCCGGCGGTCATGGTGCCGGACGGATGCCAGGCTCTGGCGCCCGGCAGCCCGACCCGCGTCACCGCCCGGCCGTCGGCGAAGCTGACGAAGACGTGGTCGCCCTCGCCCAGCTTGCGGCTGCCGTAGTCGCTGAAGGCGTAGGCGATCACCGGCTGCGGCGACTTCGGATCCAGCACCAGATCCTGCTTCGCCCGGATGGTGACCGTGTTGAAGCTGATCCCGGCCCGCTCGAACCGCGCCGTGGGGGTGACCCGGCGAACGACCACGTCGAAGTTCTCGGTCGGCACGGTGCGGTAGGTCGGTTTGCAGTCCCCGCGCGGCGGAGTGCCGGCCGGGTACTTGTGGCGCACCACCTGATCGAGGATCTGGACCTCGGGTCCGGCGAGCCGGAACAGGTTCGCGCAGGACAGCTCCTCGCCGCCTTCGCGCCCGTCGGCCAGGGCCAGCGCCGGGGCCGCCTTGCCCGCCGTGCCGGTCACCACTCCGTCCCACGCCGGCGGGTAGGACTCGGTCGGATCGATCGAGCAGGGCGCGCTCCAGAACGGGATCCACCCGGCGTAGGCCGAGCGGGTGGTGCCGCCGGTGTAGATCATCCGGCCCTTCCGGTTGCGCTGCAGGGTGCTGCTGATGAAGTTCTGGTGGTCGCCGCACTGGTTGATGTAGGCCTGCGAGAAGCGGACCCGGATCCCCGGCGCGAGCAGTTCGCCCCCGGCGTTGTCGGTGGCCCGGAGGTGGAACACGTGCTGGTCGTCGTGGTGCCCGGCAAAGACCCTCTCCAGGTTCTGGCCGTCGCCGGCGTAGCGCAACACCGGCCGGGCGCGGTCCCACACGGCGACCTCCTTGACCCCGTTTGGCGCGCTCACCCGGAAGCGGATCTTGAACCGATCCGAACCCGGCGTCGCCGGGCCCCAGTACATCTGGTTCAGCCCGTCCCAGGCCGACAGCGCCGGACCGCTGGTCAGGTAGACGCGATGGGGATTGAGCCAATAGGTCACGTTCATCTGCCGGTGCGGGACGATCTGCTCCTTGAGGTCGGCCGTGCCGGCCACCCGGTAGACGGTCTGCAGCCCCTGCTTGGCCGCCGCGGCGACCTGGTCGGGGGAGGTCAGCAGGTGCAGGCTGAACGGGACCAGGTTGTGGAACTGCGCGTCGAGCGCCAGGTAGTGATCGAGCGAGTCGTCGCTCAGCTTGCCCTCCGACCAGGTCTGCACCGCCACCGCGGTGTAGGTCTTGAGGATCTGCGGGTCACGCTCCGGGTGCCGGTGCAGCCGGGTCGCGCCGATGAAGCCGGCGTGCATCTGCCCGAACCAGAGCTGGTAGGTATCGTCGACGTGCTTGCCGTCCGCGGCCAGGCCGGGCGGCTTGGGATACTCGAACTCGCCGAAGGCCACGTATTGGTCGCCCTGCAGCGAGGTGAAGTCGAGCCCCGGCAGAGCCAGGAAGCCGTCGTCGGTGGCGGCGGCGCAGTCGCGGCGGAGCTGGTTCCACTCGTCGGCGGTCAGCTCCTCCAGCGGCTCGGCGAACAGCACCGCCCGGTACCCGGCGGCGCGGGCCGCGCGGCAGTAGTCGGCCACCGTCCCGGCGCCGGTGGTGTAGCGCGTCCGTGGCCCCGCCAGCACCCGCCAGTCCTGCCAGGGCTCGGGCTCCTCGAACGTGAGCTTGGTCCAGTCGACCGGCGTGGCCTCGTACTGGCTCGGCCGCGGCTCCGGCTTCTCCGGTGTGGTGAAGCCGCCCTGGCCGGCCTCCAGCGAGGGCGCGGCCAGCCAGCGCACGAGGTTGGTACACAGCTTGCCAGTGTCGCTGGTCAGCCCGGCGGCGCCGGCCGACCAGACGATCCCGCTCATCGACGGCCGGTGCGCGCCCCAGAAGGTCCAGTTCGGCCACAGCGCGAGGATCGCCAGCCGGCCCTGGTCCACGTCGCGGACCGTGACCATCGGCGGCTCCGCGGCGTAGCTGGCCGGCGTGTCGTCGAGCGGCGAGACACGGGGTCGCTCGGTGATCGACCGGGCGGTCTTCTCGCCACGGACGATCACCTGCCAGTCGCCACTCACCTTCGGCGCGTAGAGCGTCTTCTGCGAGTCGGCGCGCCAGGCCATGGCCGGGTAGAAGACGGTCTTGACGCCCTCGGTGGCGGGGTGCTCGGCGACGTTGGTGGTCCACCCGTAGAGCCAGCGGATACCGTGCGGATCGCGGAAACGGTGCTCGGGATCGGTCACCTGCTCGTCCAGCAGCTCGGCGCCGAACGGCTTGAGGAAGACGTTGGCCGCCCGCCGGCCGCTGTCGAATCCGCCGGTGCCCATGCAGGCCAGCACCCCGCCCCCGGCGCGACACCAGGCCCAGACCGCCTCGACCGCGCGTTGGGTGGCCGCCGGCAGCCGGCCCTGCTCGTCCGCCGCGTCGAGATCGCACAGCACCACCGCGTTGAACGGCCGGAGCGACTCGGCGGAGACCTCGGCCCAGGACAGCACGCCCACCTCGAACCCGGCCTGGCGCAGATCGCTGATGGTGTCGTAGTCCTCGAAGTAGGTGAACTGCC
>JAANMT010000699.1_pt1 | contig 36593 bp, 30 predicted proteins | sample 7279711 | NCBI WGS metagenome assembly JAANMT01 (sample SAMN14094538, study PRJNA606508) | bioreactor metagenome | isolation source: A lab-scale SPAN reactor treating ammonium-rich wastewater day 1 | place: Ireland: Galway | collected 2017-01-16 | reverse complement strand
TGGATATAGGTGAACTGAATTGTAATTATTCGGATTTGAAAACCTCCGATCTGTCGGAAATCCCACTGTTATTAAATGCTTCGATCTGAAAATAATAAGCGTCAGTTCTGTCGGCGCCGGTAAAGAAATATTCGTTTTTGCCGTAAACCATAATGCTTCCGTAAAGTTTGTCAGGAGTTTTACCGAAGTAGATCATGTATCCATCGGCTTTTTCGTTTTGTTTCCACTTCATCCAGATGCTTCTGCGCTCGCCATATTTTTTAGGATCGGCTCGCAGTGGAACAAAGTTTTCAACCTTGCCCGGTTTTTCGCCACTCCCTTTTCCGAAAACTCTGAAACCGCTGAGCGCAAATTTGCCGGTAGGCATTTTTAGATTTTCCATTTTTAAGAATCTTGCTTTCGCCGGTTTTTCAAGTTCAATATAATCATGAGGAACATCGGTGATGTTTTTGCTTTTGTCGATTAGAACTTTCCAGTTTTTCCCGTCACTAGAACTGTAAATTTTATACTGATGCATTTTCCCCAGAGTTTTTCCCATGAATTCTACATCCTGGTCTGCGTAATTGATCTGAATGGCATTGATGGTGGAAATTTCACCCAAATCGGTCTGGAACCATTCTCCTGAATTTCCGGACTTCGCCGACCAATATGTTTTAATGTCCTCATCAACCGCAAAATTAGCCTGATAGCCGCCTAAAGTAGAAGATGCGGCTACAGGTTTCTGATAATTCAGAAGCATCCATCCGGTGAATAAACCTTTGGTGAAATCTTTTCCCTGCGCAAATTCCGGAATATAAGTAGGGTAGTCGCCGTAAGCAGTGTTGCTGTACATTACATCGTCTTTATCAAAGCCGGCAGGCCAGATGCCGAGGCGTCTTTCGAAGTTGTTTTTAGTGGAAATAAATATGGTCGAAACGTGCCAGTAATTTCCATAATTATCCTGAAAAGTTGCACCATGGCCTGCGCCTCTCGCAAAGCCGCCCGGTTTATACGAGAACGGATTGTGTTGCTGGTATTCGTAGCCTTCCAAAGGATTTTTAGAAACGTAAACTCCGTCTGCATATCCGCTGAATTCTGTTGCAGGTGCTCCATACTGCATATAGTATTTGTCTTTATATTTCGTAACCCATGCGCCTTCAACAAAAGGCTGGAGAAAGACATTGTCGTTATACTCTCCGAATCTTTCCCAACCATGATCTTCAGGTTTTAAACGCAGGATTGGTTTTACATAACCTTCCGACTGTAGGTTTTTTACTTTTACTTCAGTTCCCAAAAGCGGCCATTCGTTGCTTGATCCCCAATAAAGATAAAGTTTGTTTTTGTCTTCATCGTAGTGAAATGCAGGATCCCAGGCACCAACTTTTAGAGTGTCAACCGCAATTTCCCATTCATCTTTTGTAGGATTTGTAGATTTCCAGATCGGAAAATCTGATTCCCAGGTTGAGCCGTATACATAAAGCGTGTCTTTCATAACCCAGGCTGCGGGTGCGTTAAGATCGTGAATGTATTTATCATCGCGCAGGAATTTCCGGGAGACGAATTTCCAGTTCAGCATATCGTCGCTGTGCCAGTACCCTTCCTGATTGGTGGAGAAAAGGAAAAGTTTTTTTTGAAAATTTACAATTACGGGATCGGCAGTAGCACGGTGTTTTCCCTGTTTCGAAAAAACTTCGAAAGGCGTGTAGCCGTAGTCGACATTGATGGGATTGCAATATGTTTTTTGCTGGGCAAAACTGAAATTCATCAGAAATAAAAGAGAGACGAATAATTGAAAAGAAGATTTCATGGAAGATTTTTTAAGACCGGCTTCAAAGTTAAGTATTAAACTTAAGAAAAATCAGCCATAAAAAAATCCGCACTCGAAAGCACGGACTTATTATAAATGAAAGAATAAAATTTCTTAGTTATGCCTTCACTTCAGCATTAATTCCCTGGGGAATATTACTTGAAGAAAGTGAAATTTCAGGCATTGCATAAATGTGAGATTTAGCGCGAAGTGCTACAATTCTTTTGATATAATCCAGATCCTTGGCTTCTTCAAGGGTCATATCCTGAAATTCATAAATCTTAACCACGTCGTTTTGCTCAAATGATTTTTTAACGTTAGTGAGTTCTTCGTCGCTGTTTACCACAACGCTGGTGATGAGTTTATCATTTTCCTTAACCTTCTTCGGCGCCTGAAGACCTAAAAGTCTTTTCCAGAAGTTCTGTTTTTGTTCAGCACTGCTGTTTTTGTTGGTTTTGTAGATAATGTAGTCCTCATTTCTAATTCCGGATTTTTCCAAACCTGCCGAAACCTGTTTTGCATTTTCCTGGCTTTCAAATAGGCCAACTACTGTACAATTCATCTTGATGTTTTTATGTTGTTAAATTCTTTGCAAATATACATTCAAATTATTTGATAAAAGTTAAAAAATAAAAAATTAACACTTAATTGACAAAAATCATGTATATTTTTAAGAAATGCATATTTTGTTACAATGGCTGCGAAATCCAATATTTTAAGAACTGTTTTTAACTCATTCAAATATTTAATAAGTTTGCTGCATGAATATCATTCTTGCCTCAACATCTACCCTTTTCGGAGGAAATTATCTTGAGTATCTTACTCCGGAGATCGAAAAACTTTTTTCCGGAATCAACGAAATTATCTTTATTCCGTTTGCCCGACCAGGAGGGATTTCTCACGACGATTACACAGAAAAAGTGCGGACTTTTTTTGCTTCACTTAGCATTAAAGTAAAGGGTTTGCATGAGTTTGAAAATAAAACGGAAGCGCTTAAAAGTGCAAAAGGAATTTTTACCGGCGGAGGAAATACTTTTCTTTTAGTTAAAACGCTTCATGAGGAAAATCTCATGAAGATTGTGAAAGAAAATGTAGTAAACGGGACGCCCTACCTGGGCTGCAGCGCCGGATCTAACATTGGCGGGCTTAATATGAAAACCACGAATGATATGCCGATTGTTTACCCACCGAGTTTTGAATGTATGGGATTGGTGCCTTTCAATATTAATCCGCATTATCTTGATCCCAATCCTGACCTGAAGCATAATGGTGAAACTCGCGAAACCAGAATCATGGAGTTTTTAACTCAAAATGATACAAAAGTTGTCGGACTTCGTGAAGGAAACTGGATCCGGAAAGTCGGTAATCAGATTACTGTAGAAGGTAAAGAATTAACACGGATTTTTGAGAAAGGTAAAGCGCCTTATGAAATTGCTCCGGGAGCTGAGCTTTAAAGTGCCGCTGACCAGTTTTTTTCCAGTAAATTCATCAAAAAATCGGGGCATTTCACAACTTTATTGGTTTTTGAATCCAAAAAAAAGAGGGTTGTTTTTGCCTCGGTAATCTTCTCTTTAGAACTGTTATAAATTTCATACTCGAATTCAATTCGGACTCCAGGGAGTTTTTTAATGTAGGTGTGAATTTCGAGAATTTCATCATAAAGCCCCGGCTTAAGATACTTAATGCTGAACTCCGAAACAGGTAACCATATCCCTTGATTTTCAATCTCATTATACGGGATTCCGAGTTCGCGAAAAAGTTCAACTCTGGCCACTTCCAGGTATTCTGCGTAGTTGCCGTAATAGACATATTTCATGGGGTCTGTTTCGCCGTAACGTACTCTAAGTAAGTGTGTTGTGTGTATCATTTTAAGGTTTAAATCAGTCATACAAATATATTTTTAAATAACCAATAGCACAAAAATTTTTTTATCAAAATTTAAAATTCGATATTTGTCTTCCCATCAAAATTAAACACTTGCAAGGAATTGCAGAACGAAAATGAATGAAAATTTAACTCTTATTTGGGAAAAATGTCTACAGTTCATGAGGGATAACCTCAATGCAGCAGAAGATAACACTGATCTCAAAAAACTCGAAAACTCTTTTGATTTACTTTTCGACAATGTGCAGCCGGTATCATTGGTTAACAATAACCTTACGCTTTTAGTACCAAGCGATTTTTACAAAGAATATATTGAGGATAATTACTTATCCCTGCTTTCTGCCGCACTCAAGAAAAATTTAGGAAAGGGAGTTAAGCTTTGGTATTCCGTAATGGAAAACAAGCCGAGTGGTCAGGAGAAACCCATCACTCTGAATGTGAAGGGTAAGAGTATTGCTACGCCGAAAGTTCAGGAAACACTTCCGCCGTCATTTTCTTCAAATCTAATCAATCCTTTCGTTGTTCCGGGGATGAAAAAAGTGAACATCGATTCTAACCTGAAAGCAGATTTTTCATTTGACAATTACGTGGAAGGCGAAAGCAACAAGTTTGCTTCTACTGTAGCAAAATCTATTGCAAAAAGACCGGGCGCGACAGCCTTTAACCCGCTGTTTTTATATGGTGGTTACGGAGTAGGGAAAACCCACCTTGGCCATGCAGTAGGTCTGGAGGTTAAAAATGCTTATCCGGACAAAGTAGTTCTTTATTTATCGTCAGAGAAATTTATCCAGCAGTTTGTATCCGCTGCGAAAGCGCATAAACAGACAGAATTTGCGAATTTCTACCAAATGGTTGATGTGCTGATTATCGATGATATTCAGTTTTTATCAGGTAAGAAATCTACGCAGGACAGCTTCTTCCATATTTTCGATTATCTGCACCAGAACGGGAAACAGATTATCTTAACGTCGGATAAAGCGCCGGTTGATATTCTTGATATTCAGGACCGTATTGTTTCCCGTTTCAAATGGGGACTTTCTGCAGAAATTAAATCTCCGGATTTTGACACCAGAAGAAAAATCATCGTAGATAAACTAAGCCGTGACGGAATCGTTTTAACCGAAGATATGCTCGATTTTCTTGCGTCTGAAGTAAAAACCAACGTTCGGGAACTTATCGGTGTGATCAATTCAGTAATCGCATATTCTACGATTTATAAATCTGAACTGAGCCTTGAACTTTTAAAGGAAACCATCAATAAAATTGCAGCCAACCAGAAAAAGGTCATCAACATTCCTTATATTCAGGATGTGGTTTGCGAATATTTCGGAATCCAGAGAGAGCAGCTTTTATCGAAAACCAGAAAAAGAGAAATTGCTTTGCCAAGACAGTTGGCGATGTATTTCGCCAAGGAATTTACCAACGCCACTTTCACCAAAATTGGTGAGGAAATGGGCGGAAAAGACCACTCAACGGTCATGTACGCATGCGATACAATTAAAGACGTTTCAAAAATTGATAAGGAACTGAAAAAGTACGTAAAAGAACTTACCGAAAAAATTAAACAGTAGATTTGCCATATATTAGATAATTAGAAGAGAAGGGGTTTTTTGAATTCCTTCTTTTTTATTCTAATTTTAGAACTTCAAATAAAAGAAATGAAAATTCTTGTTGTATGCCTCGGAAATATCTGCAGAAGTCCGCTTGCTGAAGGTATTTTAAAATCGAAACTCCCCGAAAATTTCACCGTTGATTCTGCCGGAACAATTTCTCTGCATGAAGGTGAGCATCCGGATAAACGTGCGATTGAAACTGCAAAAAAGCATGGGATTTCAATTGGTAAACAAAAGTCCAGACCTATTACGAAAAATGATTTCGAAGTGTTCGATAAAATTTACTGTATGGATCTGAGTGTTTATGAAGATGTACTTTCGATGGCGACAAATGAAGAAAAGCGCACCAAAGTTTCGCTGTTTTTGGAAGAAGCAAACATTCCTGAGAATAATTACGAAGTTTTTGATCCGTACTGGAGCGGCCTGGATGGTTTTGATAAGGTTTATCAACTGCTGGATCAGGCTTCAGAAAATATTAAAACAAAACTCCTTAATCATCAAATTTAAATCTAAAAATGCTGTTCCTAATTCCTGCCTATCTTTCTGAAAATTCACCGATAGACTATTTCGCGCCTGCAATTAAAGAATATATTCTGAAGACCGATTACTTTTTTGTGGAAAACGAAAAAACCGCCAGAAAAGTCATTAAATTCTTTGCGCCTGAAAAAAAGCAGGCTGATCTGAAGCTTTTTCTTCTCGATAAATATTCCGAATCTGCAGATCTAAAAGAAGCGCAGAAATTAATGAAAAGCGGTCAGGATTTCGGTTTGCTTTCCGAAGCCGGACTTCCGTGTATTGCAGATCCGGGAAATCTGATGGTGAAATGGTGTCACGAAAACAATATTAAAGTAATTCCGGTAAACGGACCGTCTTCCATTATTCTTGCTTTAATTTCAAGCGGCTTTAATGGTCAGGAATTTACTTTTCACGGATATCTTCCGATTGATAAATCTGAAAAAAAATCTAAAATTCAGTGGCTGGAGAGTCAGGTTCAGAAAACCGGCTACTCGCAGATTTTCATGGAAACGCCTTACCGGAATAATCCCCTTTTTGAAGATCTCTGTAAATTTCTCTCGCCGGGTACGAAGCTGTGTATCGCAGCAAATATCAATGATCCGAACTCTGAATTCATCAAAACTTTAAGCATCAAGGAATGGCAGAAAAGCAAGCCTGAGCTTCATAAAATTCCGGCAGTTTTTGTGCTTGGGAAATAGTTTAACTTCCTTTAACAACCACTTTGCATCATTATTGAATCTGACTGATAAAATAAATTATTATGTCAGATAAAAAGTTAGCAGGCCTTTGGCTTGACCAGAACAAAGCAGTTGTTGTAAAAAATCACGATGCGCAGAATGCCTTTAAATTTTTCCTGTGTTCACCTGTGAAAGCGGTTATACAACACGGAAATTCAAGTGAGAATGCTGGTAATAACGCAGAACAGACGAATAAGGCAAAATACTTTAAGGAGATTGCCCATCTGTTAACCAATTCCGAAGAAGTTTATGTTACCGGACCGGGACAGATTCAGGAAGAGCTGAAGAGTTTTCTTCACGAAAGCGCACAGTTTAAAAACCTGAAAATCACTTTAGATACGGCGCAGCAAATGAGCGACGAACAGGTTCTGGAAACAGTGAAGAAACATTTCGGAGAATAACCCGAAAATTTGCACTAAAAAAGCGGTCAGAAATAGACCGCTTTTTTTTATTTTTTATAATGGTAAGAATATCCGTCGGCGGTGTGATCGCCCAGATAAAGGTTTGAAGCATCAATTCCATCCACAAAAACGTCAGGATAATTCGAGAAATCTATAAAGAGTTTCTCACTATGTTCCGTTGGTGTAACCTCTTTGCTAATGCTATAGGGGCCTTCGCTCACTGTTGCGTCATTTTCTTTAACGGTGTAAGTATAATTGTCTGTAAAAGTTATGGTACGCTGTATTCCAGTGCTTGCGGGCGTATCATTGATGTTGCCGATTCCGCCCGTTGTCGCTGCCCAGTTCCAGGTTCCTACAAACTGTTCGTTAGACAGTTCATCTTCCCTCGTTCCGCAGGCTACAAATACAGTTACGGCTATTAAGGAAAGTAAAAAGATGTTTAATTTTTTCATGGAGTTCGTTTAAAGAACAAAATTACGATTTTTTATACCTGATTAAAATGTTCAGTGATTATTATTTGGATGAGAAGAATCATTAAAAGTAGATTTTTTTCGGCCACGCCATTTTCGGTATACCATGATGATAAAAGGCGCAAGAATGAAGAAAGGCCAAAGTGAAATAAGACCCAGTACGAAACTTACAAAAATATTCCAGCCCTGTGCTACCGAATCTGTAAAGCGGCTTCCAAAACCGATCTTTGATGTCACTGAACTTCGTGGTTTTTCCTTGCTGAGGCTGAGGCGAAGCGTGCTGTAGTTGACGCGGTCGTCGATAAACCGGAGTCTGCCTTCAGCAACATCGATTTCGTCTTCAAGTTTGCGGATGTTTTCCTGGATTTCGAGCATGTCTTTTGTGGTAGCGGCATTCTTCAGGAGGTTGCGGTATTTTTCAAGATAAATCCTTTTGTTTTCCAGTTTTATCGCAACGTCGGTGTATTCTTCGGTGACGTCTTCAGAAGAAATGTTTTTGTATTCAACCGCGCCGATTCCGTCGGCAAAAGAGGAGATCAGCTGATCGAAATTCTCATGAGGAACCCGAATTACAAGATTTAAATCCTCAGAGGTTTCAGTATTACTGAAAGTTTCGCTTTGGGTGTAGGCATTTTGTTTTTTAAGGATTCCGTCAACCTTTGATTTTGCTTCATTTATATTGGCAACAGCAAGTCCCATCTCGCCGTTTTTAATAATCTTTTTCGCAATACTGTCATTTTTGGCCGGAACTGTATCAGACTTAACGGAAACCGATTTTGAATTTCCGGGAGCATCTTCCGGAATCACTTCCATGAGAGAAGCGTTAACTTCAGTTTTCACCGCGAAAGGTTCGTTTTTCGAACAGCCTGTGATGCTTAAGAGAGCGAAAAAAAAGATTAGTGTTTTCATTTTTGGCAGGAATTGAATTTATATTTATAAATGTATAAAATTTTATGTTGCTGAATTGGTTTTACTAAAAAAGACGCACTTTTCTGTGCGTCTTAAATTTTTCTAAAAAAGATTTGTTTTATCCGATTTCTATACCGTTTTCTACGGTTTCGTCCGGCGTTACAAAAACAAGTTTTCCTTCTGCATTGTTGGTCAAAAGCAGCATTCCCTGAGATTCTATTCCGCGGATTTTTCTTGGGGCAAGATTTAATAAGATCATTACCTGTTTACCGATGCATTCTTCAGGAGTGAAGCTTTCGGCAACTCCGGAAACTACAGTTCTTACGTCCACGCCCGTATCAACGCTGAATTTTAACAGTTTATCTGCTTTTTCCACTTTTTCAGCGGTAAGAATTGTTGCTGTTCTTAAATCTATTTTGGTGAAATCATCAAACTGAATTTCGTCTTTCATGGGGTTTGCTTTAGGATTAGTTTTTTTATTGGATTCTTTTGTGTTCTCCAGTTTCTGAATCTGGAAATCAATCGTTTCATCTTCAATTTTTGAAAATAACAGTTCTGCAGGATTGATTTGGTGACCGGTTTTAATCAAAACTTTTTCATTCTGAATTTCTTTCCAACCGAGTTGCGAAACATTAAACATTTTCTGCAGTTTGTCAGCGCTGAATGGCATAAACGGCTCGCATACCTGTGCTAAACCCACAGCAATCTGTGCGGCTACAAACAGCGAGTTTGCCGCTTTTTCTGGATGGTCTTTAATGGTTTTCCAAGGTTCTTCGGTCTGCAGATACTGGTTTCCAAATCTTGCTAAATTCATCATTGCTGATAAAGCGTTTCTGAATTCATAATTCTCAAGGAAATTTTCGATTTCAGTGGCCGCTTTGGTGATTTCTTCCAGTTCCGGAGCGCTTGCATCGCCTGCAGGAACAATTCCGTCGTAATATTTGTGAATCAGTACAGCAACTCTGTTAATAAAGTTTCCGAAAATCCCTACCAATTCAGAATTGTTCTTCGTCTGGAAATCTTTCCAGGTAAAATTGTTGTCTTTGGTTTCCGGTGCCGAAGAAAGTAAGGCATAGCGCAAAACATCCTGTTGGCCCGGGAATTCTTCAACATATTCGTGTGCCCAGACTGCCCAGTTTCGGGAGGTTGAAATTTTATCGTTTTCAAGATTTAAGAATTCGAATGCCGGAACGTTCGTTGGCATAATATAATCGCCGTGCGCTTTCATCATCGCCGGGAAAATAATACAGTGGAAAACGATGTTGTCTTTACCGATGAAGTGAACAAGGTCGGAATTTTCATTCTGCCAGTAATCTTTCCAGTTTTTGCCGGTTTTTTCTGCCCATTCCTGGGTAAAAGAAATGTAGCCGATCGGTGCATCAAACCATACATAAAGCACCTTTCCCTCGGCATCAGGCAAAGGAACGGGAACGCCCCAGTTGAGGTCACGCGTCATTGCTCTCGGTTTCAAACCGTCGTTCAGCCAGGATTTTACCTGACCATAAACATTGGGTTTCCAGTCGTCTTTATGGCCTTCGATAATCCATTCGTTCAGGAAGTTTTCGTAATCATTTAGAGGAAGGTACCAGTTTTTAGTTTCCTTTAAAATGGGCACATTTCCGCTGAGCATTGATTTCGGATTGAGTAACTCTGAAGGTGAAAGGGTGGAGCCGCATTTTTCGCACTGATCACCGTAAGCACCGTCGTTACCACAATTAGGGCAGGTTCCCACGATGTAACGGTCGGCCAGAAATTCACCCGCCTGTTTGTCGAAATACTGTTCAGAAACTTCTTCAGTAAATTTCCCTTTATTATATAATGTGGAGAAGAAATCCTGACTTACTTCGTAATGTTTTTTGGAAGTGGTGCGTGAATATTCATCGAAAGAAATTCCGAGATCGGCAAAAGATTTTTTAATGATTCCGTGATACTTATCTACAATATCCTGCGGTGTAACACCTTCTTTTTTTGCTCTTATGGTAATTGGAATACCGTGTTCATCGGAACCGCAGATAAATGCTACGTCTTTTCCCAGTCGTCTCTGTATTCTTGCGTATACATCGGCAGGGATGTAAACCCCCGCCAAATGGCCAATATGTACCGGCCCGTTCGCATAAGGCAAAGCCGCCGTAATCATCTTTCTTTCTGACATGCTATTATTATAATTTAGGCAAAGATACGGGTTATGACGTTTAATTGGAAATTTTGGGGATTTATTGAAGGATTCGGAATCATTAGTTCATTAATTTGATAAACAAATGTTTAACTTTATGTTAAAGTTTATACTCTCACCTGTGAGACAATAGCAATGTTAATTTGCTGATAGCAAGCTGTTTAATAAATATAGGGTCTTTTAATATATGATAAATCTCAGATATAATTAACAATTTTATGATAATTTTAATAATAGTTGAATTTTTGTTTAAATTGCAGTGCTTCTTCAAAGGAGCTGTTATGTATTGAATATTAATCCTTAAATTTTATTTTTGTGAGAAACTATACTAAAGTTTTGAAAATTGCTCCGGCTTTTTTATTGGCGGGAACAATGCTACACGCACAAACTACGGATTCGGTTAAAACTGCCGATATTGAGCAGGTTGTACTGATTGGTTATGGTGCCAAGAAAAAATCTGATCTTACAGGTTCTGTTACAGCTGTTTCCGAGAAAGATTTTAACAAAGGAGCAATCGTGTCGGCAGATCAGTTGCTTACAGGTAAAGCGCCAGGTGTTAGAATCACCAACGAAGGAGGATCGCCAGACTCGAAACCGAACATCCGAATCCGTGGTGGGGCATCGCTGAACGCGCAAAATAACCCATTGATCGTTATTGACGGCGTGCCACTTGATTCTAGTAACCCAGCTGGTGTCGGAAACCCACTGAACCTAATTAACCCCAATGACATTGAATCTTTCTCAATCCTGAAAGATGCTTCGGCGACCGCTATTTATGGTTCAAGAGCATCCAATGGTGTAATTATTATTACGACTAAGAAGGGTGGCGGCAAACTGAAAGTCGGTTTCAGTACCAACGTTTCCGTAGGTGAGGTAACGAAGAATCTTGACGTGATGGATTCCTCACATTTTGTAGATTACATCAAGACTAATTTCCCTCAGTACAGTTGGAGACTCGGCGTAGGTGGTGATAAAAATAATCCAACTGAAACGGGTACTATCTATAACACCAACTGGCAGGATGAAGTTTTCAGAACTACAGTTTCTACAGATAATAACGTAAGCCTTGCAGGAACACTATGGAATGCTCTTCCAATCAGAGTATCTATGGGGTATAACCGCACAGAGGGTGTAGTGCGTACGAGTGATTATGAGCGTTTCACTGAAGCGATTAAACTTACGCCAACGTTCTTCGACAAACATTTAAAAATTGATTTGAACTTAAAAGGTTCTCATTCTAAGTTTAATGCGGTAGATGCAGGTGCAGCTATTGGAGGAGCGGTAAATATGGATCCTACAAAACCAGTTTATGTTTCACAAACCGGTCTTACGGGTAGCCCCTATAACCGATTTGGAGGTTATTTTCAAAACACAGAATTTTCAGGCGGCCAGTATAGAACTTTAGGGCAAACAAACCCGCTTGCTGTTCTATTGCAAAGAAATTCACCACAGAAAGTAGATAAATTGCTAGGAAACGTAGAATTCGACTACAAAATGCATTTCCTGCCTGAACTTCGTGCGATATTGAATTTGGGTGTTGAAACTTCAAGCTCTGACCTAAGTACTGTTTTTGCAGATAATGCAATACAGACTTACAGAACGCCAAGTGGATCGCAGTTCCCCAACGATTATATCTTCAACCCCGGTGTAGATTATGCGGAGCATCAGGATATCTTCAACAAAACGATGGATGCTTATCTGGTTTACAACACAAAAGTTTCGGATTTCCTTACGAACTTCCTTATTCAAGGTGGATACTCATATCAGAATTTTAAGAACGAAGGTTATAAAGACAAATATATTTATCACGAAACAACAGGAGTTCGTACACCGTTCGTAGATAATGACCTCAATCCTACAAATGCTTATTACAATGAATTGAACTTGCAGTCATTTATTGCAAGATCAAATATTGATATCTTAAACCGTTATTTATTTACTCTTACTTTCCGTGCGGATGCTTCGTCCCTGTTCAAGAAAGATCAGCGGTGGGGTTATTTCCCTGCAGTAGGTTTCGCCTGGAAAATGAATGAAGAGAGTTTCCTGCGTGATGCAGACGCTGTACGCGAACTGAAGCTTAGACTTGGTTGGGGAAAAACCGGACAACAGGATATTACAGGTCTCGTTGGTTTTTATCCGTCAAGGCCCCTATTCGCATTGGGTAGTTCTAATGCACAGTATTTCCCTGGAATCGGTACTTACAGTGCGCTTCCGTTTAACGAAAATCTTACTTGGGAAACAACCACTACCATTAATGCAGGTTTAGATTTCGGATTCTTCCGTGGAAATCTGCTGACAGGTAGCTTTGATATCTACGAAAGAAAAACAACGGATCTTCTTTTGTGGACTCCTCTTGCCCCAGGCCAGGGTCTTACAAACCAGTTTGTTGACAATGTAGGTGAAATGACCAACCGAGGTGCTGAAATGAACCTTACAGTAACGCCGGTGAAGAACAGCCAGGTAACTTGGAGTATTTCCGGAAATGCTGCGTACAACTTAGGGGAGGTGACCAACCTGAAAAATGTCGAAAGTATTGCCGCTTCAGACAGTGGTCTGCCAGTAGGTACAGGTGTAAGCCTTGCGTACCATCCGGTGAGTGGGCAGCCTTATTCAGCTTGGGTATTCCAGCAGGTTTATGATAACAATGGAAATGCGATGCAGGGTGTTGTGATCGACAGAAACGGTGATGGTGTAATCAATAATGATGACCGTTATTATGAAGCGTTAAGACCGAACTGGACTTATGGTTTCAGTACTTCACTTAATTACCAAAACTGGGATTTCAGCGCTAATTTCCGTGGACAGGTAGGTGGTAAAGTTTATAACGCCAGAAAAATGTCTCAAGGATTCCGCGAGTATGCAGTTCCACAGAACTCCAACTCTCTGAATAACGTGTTGACTTTTGCTGAAAATACGCCGTTCACTAACCTAACGGACCAGGTAATTTTCTCAGATTATTTCCTAGAAGATGCTACATTCCTGCGTTTGGACAATGCAACAGTGGGATATTTATTCAAAGATCTATTTAATTCTACTGACCTGCGCGTTTACGGTTCTGTAAGTAATGCATTTGTAATTACCAAGTATGAAGGTTTGGATCCGGAAAACTTTAACGCGATCGACAATAATTTTTATCCAAGACCACGAACTTATACCATTGGTTTAAACTTTAATTTTTAAATAAAACAAAAATGAAAAATATTAAATTCAAATTATTGGCTTTTGCAGCAGTAGTGATGCTGTCCACGCAGTCCTGTCTCCGGGATCTGGACACTGAGCCAAAATATGATATGACTTTGGACTATATACTTCAACAGGATCCTAAAGCAGTGGAAGGAATGCTGTCCCGTCTTTATGCAAGTTTCGCGCTTTCCAGTGTTAAAGGTCCTGGTGAATCTGACATCTCCGGTGCTGACCCGGGAGAGTCGCCATTTATCCGCGGACTGGTGAATCTTCAGGATTTTACAGCAGACGGAATGAAAAACCGTTGGGGTGATAACGGTCTTGATCAGTTGACTACTACGAGCAACTGGACAGACAATAATAAATTTTTTAAATACGCTTACGACAGAATTTATTATACCGTTCCTCAGGCAACTAACCTTATCCTTATTATGAAGAGCGATAACGTTAAATATGAGAATAAGGATCAGGTAGTGAGTGAGCTTCGCTTTTTACGAGCACTTTCTTATTATTATCTTATTGATCTTTTTGGTAAAGGTGTTTTGGTAAACGATGAAACTTTCAATACAAGTACACCGCTTCCCGAGGCTTCAAGAACTGAACTGTTCACTTTTGTTGAATCTGAACTTAAAGATATCGAAGGAAAACTTCCTGCCCAAAATTCTTATGCACGTGCAAACAAATCCGCGGCAAGAATGCTATTGGCTAAACTTTATCTGAATGCTGAAGTTTATACAGGAACTCCGAGATATAATGATGCAGCCGCATATATTAGTAAAGTAATTAGTGAAGGTGGATATCAGTTGGAAGGAAACTTCCGCAAGAATTTCTCTGCTGACAACAATACTTCGAAAGAGATTATCTTCCCACTTATAGCTGACGCTGCAAGCAGCCAGAGTTTCGGTAACACTACTTACATCGTTAATGGAAGCATCAGTACGGATACCATGACGCCTGCAGATTTTGGCGCGACAGATGGTTGGGCTGGTCACCGGGCAACTAAAGCATGGTATGGTTTATTTGCAGGTTCCGCAGCTGGTCTTCAGAGCAGTACTGACGTACGTGCAAAGCTTTTCTGGTCAACAGGTCACAATTGGGAGATGAATGATTATAAAACTTGGACTGACGGTTTCCCTTCAGACAAATTCTGGAACAAAAATTCTGATGGTAGTGGGAGCGCAACAAGTTTCTCTTCTACAGATTTCCCTCTGTTCCGTTTGAGTGATGCTTATCTAATTTATGCTGAATGTGCGATTCGTGGCGCGGCAGGTACTTCAATGGGGCAGGCAATCACTTATTTCAACCAGGTTCGTACAAGAGCTGGAGCTCCAGTTGTTTCTGTTCTTTCACTTGACGAAGTTTTAAATGAAAGAGGCCGTGAACTCGGTTTAGAAGGTGTGCGTCGTCAGGATCTTATCCGTTTCGGAAAATTTACAGGAGGTTCTTATCTCTGGCCTTGGAAAGGTGGTGTGAAGAACGGTGCTGCAATTTCAGACAACTACAAATTGTTTCCTATTCCTAGTACTGCGCTTCAGGCGAATCCAAATCTGACCCAAAATCCAGGTTACTAACTTTAATTTAATTCAATAATGAAAACCAATAATTTATATAAAATACTTCTTGCAGTGCTGGTCTTTTTCGGCATTACAGCCTGCGAGGACCGGGAACTGATTATGGTAGAAAATCAATCAGCTCCTATTGTGATGGATCTTTCGGCTTCTACACTTTTTCTAGATCAGAATTTTCCGGCTAATCCGGCGCTCACGGTCACATGGACAGCAGCAACATACTCCGTTCCAACTGAAATTCGCTATAAAGTAGAAGCTTCTGTTGATGAAAAATTCACCACCCCGTTAGAACTTGCCAATGTAGCTGAATCCAGCAATACGGTAACTTTCACTGTAGATGAAATGAACAAGTCAGCGATTACTTTAGGTATGTCACCGGCAGTATCGTCAAAAATGTATTTAAGAGTTGTATCTTACTTAGGAACTGGTCAAATGATGTCCGCCATTTCTAATGTAACCTCACTACAGATTACGCCTTATGTGCTTTCTTATCCTGATTTTTATCTTGTAGGGGGTGCCACTGCTGTGGACTGGAATGCCGGAGCAGCACAGATTCTTTATAAAGATGCTAATCTCTCTTATATCTATACTTATCTGAAGCCAGGAAATTTCCGTTTCCTTGGTCAGCAAGACTGGAATCCTACAAATTACAGTCTTAATGATCCTGGCATCAAAGAAAATTATAGATATTTCAACCAGTGGCCTGCAACCATTGCACCAGACACTGCTGAGCAGGAAAATATGATTTTCTCTGGTGCAGAAGGTATATATAAAATTACCATTAACGCTGCCGCTGATAAAAAGACATTGGATATTGTTCCAGCTTCTGTTTTTGGTTTTAACTATGAGACGGTTTATTTGGTTGGAAGCATTGCAGGAAACAACTGGACCCCTGAAAATGGAGTTGAAATGACGAAAACAGCTGATGGCGTTTACGAGTTCACTACCACGATTGAAAATGGTACTGAATTTAAGATCCTCGGGCAAAAATCTTGGGGAGACCTTGACTGGGGTAATATCGGTGGAAACGGTAATACCGGATTCCTTGGCCCAAAAGGAGATAACGGAAACATCAAATTTGATGGTGGCGGATCTGAATACAAGATTACTGTGAATATCAAGAGAGGAACTTACAGCATAGTAAAGATCTAAAAACATCGTTATAAGTTTATTTAAATAACTGAAACAAAATGAAAAATATATTTAAAATTTTTATGGTGCTATTTCTGCCATTAATTCTTCTGAATTCCTGCAGAAACGATGCTGACAGAGACTGGACGACTCCAGAGCCGTCCTTTACCCTTAAAAATACTTCGCTGGATGCAGCAGTGCTTTATCCAACGATGGAAAACAACCCGTATGTCCTTGTTTGGGATGCAGCTCCGGGCACAGGTGCTTACACCGTAGTAGTTTCTTCCAAAGAAGACTTTTCCACTAAAGCAACTTTAGGTACTTCTGAAAGTACTACCCTAAAAACAACAGTAGGAAACTTGAATACTGCGATGCTACAGGCAGGAATCAACCCATATGCTCCTCAAAAAGTTTATGTAAGAGTAGAACGTGGAGCGGCTGTTTCAAATGCGATTAGCTTTACAGTTACTCCATATCCTTCGGCTGTCCCTGTAATTACAAAACCAACCGCTGGTCAGGCGATCTTGCTAGATGCTGCTGCACCATTAGGGAATGCAGTTACGGTTATGTGGACTGATTACACTTACGGCGTAGACGTAAATTATACGGTGGAAGTTGCTCCAAAAGGGTCAACAGCATTTGCTTCTTTAGGAACAGTGAAGAACGAAAAAGAACTTCCCGTGTCAAACTTTACACTGAATAATGCAGCAATAGGTGCAGGTTTAACCGCTGGTATAGCAACAGATGTTGACGTTCGCGTTACTGCCAAAACGGAATCTACTGGTGGGGTAATCACTAAGGTTTCAAATGTTGTAAGCTTTAAACTGACTCCATACACTCCTGCATTTGTAGATTTCTATCTAGTAGGTGGCGGTACTGCTGTAGGCTGGAATGCTGGTGGCGCGCAACTCCTGAAAAACACCAATGAAGTTTCAGAGATTTATACCTACCTTGAACAGAACGGAGAATTCAGATTTTTGGGTCAGCAGGACTGGGGTCCAACTAACTACAGTTTAAACGCTTCAGGAATTAATGATTCTTATAAGTATTTTAATACTTGGTCAACTAATTTGGAACCTTCTGGAAACGAAAACATGAAGTTTACCGGGAACTCAGGAATGTATAAAATTACCATCAATCAAAACTCAAGAGACATTACCGTTACGCCATCATCAGTACCTACTTTGCCAACCAATGTTTATTTGGTAGGTTCAATTCAGGGATGGAATGCCGGTGCAGCGATCGAAATGACTCAGGTAGGCGATGGTGTTTTTGAGCACACGATTGTAATTCCGGATGGTGCCGAATTCAAATTCCTTGGTCAGCAGGACTGGTCTGGAATGGAGTGGGGAAATATCCATACAGGTGGAAACTCTGGTTTCTTAGGACCGAATGGTGACAATAACAACATCCAATACAATGGAGGTGGAAATACCTATGTGATTACCGCTAACATAAAACTGGGAATTTATAAAGTTACCCCTCAATAAATTTCATTCCCCGGAATTTTAAAAAAAACTGTTGCTTTTAGCAGCAGTTTTTTGTTTTTTAAAGGGGCAATTGATTGCTCAAAAAGTTGGTTATTACTATCATTTTCTCTAAATTTATTGATTCGAAAATTATCGTATGAAAAACATAAAAATATCTGCACTTTTCCTGTTGATGGGAAGTTTCGCACTTAACGCACAGTCTCTGAAATCTCCTGATGGTAAATTTGAAATGAATTTTCAGCTGAAAAGCGGAGTTCCGTTTTACAATCTGAAATATGATGGAAAAACCGTTGTTGAAGATTCGAAATTAGGGTTAAGACTTTTAAGAGATGGCGACATTCAGTTTGCTTCCGAAATTGAAAATAAGGACCAGAAAGGAAAAAACCTCGACAGTGGTTTTACCAAAACCGGAGAAAAATTCGATTCCAAAAACGAATCCTGGCATCCGATTATGGGTGAGAAAAAATCCTACATCAATCATTATAACGAACTGGCTGTAACTTTAAATCAGGATGCAAACGACAGACATATTATTGTTAAATTCAGATTGTTTAATGATGGTTTAGGTTTCAGATATGAGTTCCCGGAGCAGAAAAACCTGAATTATTTTATCATCAAAGAAGAAGATTCCGAAATCGATCTTCCAACCGATATGAAAGCCTGGTGGCTAGCGGGCGATTACGATTCTCAGGAATACCAGACGCAAACAACAAATCTTTCTGAGATTCCTGCAAAATGGCCAACTTCCTACGACGGAAATGCTTCCCAAACTTTGATTAAAAATGCGGTGCAGACGCCTTTAATGCTTAAAAAAGAAGGCAAAGATCAGCTGTATGTCAATATTTCTGAGGCTGCAGTTATCAATTATCCGGCTTCAAATTTAGAACTTGATGCCGCGAATTTTAAATTCAAAACTCATTTAACACCGGATGCACAGGGCGCGAAAGGGTATATCCAAACCCCTGCAGTTTCTCCGTGGAGAACCATTATCGTTTCGCCAAAAGCCGAAGAGGTTTTAGATTCAAAAATGATTTTCAATCTGAACGAACCTACGCAGTACACGGACACTTCTTACATCAAGCCCACGAAATACATGGGTGTTTGGTGGGAAATGATCATCGGAAAATCGAACTGGTCGTATTCAACCGCTAATAATGTTCACATCGGGAAAACTGATTTTTCTAAACTGACGCCGAACGGAAAACACGCGGCAAATAACACCAAAGTCAAAGAGTACATCGATTTCGCTTCAGCACACGGTTTTGACGCATTACTCATCGAAGGCTGGAACACAGGCTGGGAAGACTGGTTCGGCCACAGCAAAGAATTTGTTTTCGATTTCATCACGCCTTATCCGGATTTCGACATTAAAATGCTGAACGAATACGCGCATTCAAAAGGAATGAAACTCATGATGCACCACGAAACTTCCGGCTCTGCCACCAACTACGAAAGATGGGCCGACAAAGCTTTCCAGCTGATGAACAAATACGATTATCCGTCTGTGAAAACCGGATATGTTGGGAATATTATTCCCCGTGGTGAGCATCATTACTCACAGTGGACGATTAACCATTACTTACGAATCGCTGAAAAAGCCAACGAGTATAAAATCATGGTCAACTCTCACGAATCTGTTCGTCCTACAGGTTTAAGCAGAACCTATCCGAACTGGATCGCCGCTGAAGCCGCACGTGGAACAGAATTCGAAGCATTTGGCGGAAATAATCCGGATCATCAGACCATTCTTCCGTTCACCAGATTTATGGGCGGACCGATGGATTACACGCCGGGAATCTTCCAGACCAAACTCGATTATTATTTCCCCGGCGACACAAGATTCGTGAAAACCACGTTGGTAAAGCAAATGGCACTGTATGTCGTGATGTATTCTCCGCTCCAGATGGCGGCAGATTTGCCTGAAAATTACGCGAAACATTTAGATGCGTTCCAGTTCATCAAGGACGTTGCGGTAGATTGGGATGATACCAAAATTCTTTCAGCAGAACCTGGCGATTATATCCACACAGCCAGAAAAGCAAAAGGCAAAGATGAGTGGTATATCGGCGGAATTACCGATGAAAACGCAAGAAATTACACCGTAGATTTCTCCTTCCTGCCAAAAGGTAAGAAGTACGAAGCCACTGTATATGCCGATGGCGACGATGCAGATTACATCAACAATCCGCAATCGTATAAGATTTACAAAAAGACGGTTACCAGCAAATCGAAATTGCCTATGAAACTCGCTAGAAGTGGCGGTTATGCGATTTCAGTGAAGCCTGTAAAATAATTTTAGGGGCTTTTTGGCAGTGTCAAAAAGCCTTTTTTATTTTTTTATTTGAAGCTTTATCCCGCTGTCCGCTGTATCTTTTTTGGTGATTTCGCCCCCGCGAAAATCACCAAAAAAGGATGCCGCTTCCATCGGGGCTAGTTACAAAAGGGTGAAAATTTGCGCTCGCTTCGCTCGCGCCTTCAAAATATTACCTTGTCAAGGTTTTAAATCTTGTCAAGGTTCTTTCTAAAACTAATTATTATGAAAAAATTATCAGCACTTTTTCTGTTCATTTCCCTCTTCGGCTTTGCCCAAATCCAGAAAGTAGAACCCGCCTTCTGGTGGAAAGGAATGAAGAATCCGGAACTCCAAATTCTGGTGTACGGAAAAGACATTTCAAAATATTCGGTAGAATTATCCAATAGTATTCAGGTCAAAGACCTTACGAAAACCGAAAACCCAAACTACGTTTTCATCACGGTAAATACCGATGAAATCAACACTTCTTCCTTTAAGATTAATTTTAAAGAAAAGAATAAAGTAAGATATTCTTACAATTACGAACTGAAGAACAGAAAACCCGGTTCAGCCGATAGAAATTCATTCACTTCAAAAGACGTAATGTATCTCATTATGCCGGACCGTTTTGCAAACGGTGACGAATCCAATGATTCCCAGAAAAACCTCACCGACAAACTCAACCGAAACGCTCCAAACGGAAGACATGGCGGCGATCTTCGCGGAATCATCAATAATCTGGATTATCTGAAAAACCTTGGTGCAACCGCACTTTGGCTAACTCCGGCAAATGAAGACAACGAAAAACAGACGTCATATCACGGTTATGCGCAGACCGATTTATACAAAATCGACGGCCGTTACGGAACCAACGAAGAATACGTGGAGCTTTCGCGCGAACTACAGAAACACGGCATGATGCTCATTCAGGATTATGTGACGAATCACTGGGGAATTTCTCACTGGCTTATTCAGGATTTACCGACAAAAGACTGGATTCATCAGTTCGCGGATGGTGAAGGAAAGTACGGTTTCAAACGTTCCAACTACAGAACCACTTCACAGTTCGACACCAATGTTGCTGAAATCGACAGACAGGAAGCATTAAACGGCTGGTTCGATACCACGATGCCCGACTTAAATCAGAGCAATCCTTTGGTTTTAAAATACCTTACCCAAAACGCCATCTGGTGGATTGAATATGCTGAACTCGGCGGTTTACGCGTTGATACTTATCCTTACAACGACAAAGTAGCGATGGCAAAATGGGCAAAAGCAATTACAGACGAATATCCTAAATTTAATATTGTCGGCGAAGCCTGGATGTATAATCCGGCGCACGTTTCGTACTGGCAGAAAGATTCTAAAATCGGTGAGATTGACGGTTACAACTCCAATCTTCCGTCGGTGATGGATTTTACGCTCTATACAGACCTTCCCTCAGCTTTGAAAGAAGAGGAGAGCTGGGACAAAGGAATGATTAAAATTTACAATTCCTTCGGCAACGATTTCCTGTATCCCGACATCAACAATATTCTGGTGTTTTTCGAAAATCACGATACAGAAAGATTAAACGAAATCTTCAACGGAGATTCGCGCTATTACAAAATGGCTATGACATTGATCTCCACCGTACGTGGAATTCCGCAGATTTATTACGGGTCAGAAATCGGTATGCGTGGCGAAAAATCCAAAGGTGATGCCGATATCAGAAGAGATTTTCCGGGCGGCTGGAAAGGCGATCCGCAAAATGCTTTCAACCCTGCAACCCAAACTGCGGAACAGAAAGATTTCCATGATTTTACCCAGAAAGTTTTAACCTGGAGAAAAGGCAAAGACGTGATCCACACCGGAAAAACAAAGCATTACATGCCGAAAGACAAGGTGTATGTTTATTTCCGTTACAACGAGCCGGTAGGGACAAGTCGCGAATTGTCCAAAAAGAACGCCACCAATGAAAAAGTAATGGTCGTAATCAACAACAACGAAAAAGAACAGACTTTCGATCTGAGCCGCTTTGCCGAGTCTTTAGACGGAGTTTCTGCCGGAAAGGATATTATTTCCGGAAAAGATTTTGTCGTGACTTCGAAAAATAAATTGACGGTTTCAGGAAAATCTTCTTTAATTTTAGAACTTAAATAATAAGCACCTTTAAAAATTATTGAGATGAAAAAAACAACTTTTCTTGGAATCGTACTGCTCCTTTTTGCTTTCTCGGTAAACGTTCACGCCCAAACAAAAGGCTTCTACGAAAACGTTCAGAAGAAAAACGTAAGCAAAGTTCTTGATGATCTTAATGCGTTCGCCGCTGCGGCAGATTACAAAAATTATTTCGATCTCTACGCGGAAGAATCTACATTCATCGGTACCGATGCCACCGAAGTCTGGAATAAAAAAGAGTTCATGATTTGGGCAAAGCCGTTTTTCGATAAAGGCAAAGCCTGGAATTTCACCTCGCTGAAAAGAAACATCACTTTCAGCAAAGACGGAACTTATGCCTGGTTCGATGAAATTCTCGATACCCAGATGAAAATCTGCCGCGGCTCCGGCGTACTCGAAAAGATCGGCGGTAAGTGGAAAATCAGACAATACGTTTTATCCACCACCGTTCCGAATGATATCATCGATGAGGTTACCAAAATGAAAGCTCCCATCGAGGACGGAATGATTTTAGAATTCAGGAAAAAATAAAAATTCATATTGACTTCATTACAATAAATTATGGCTAAAAAAATAAAACCGAATCTCAGTATCGCCCAAATCATCAACATGAGTATGGGGTTTTTGGGAATCCAGATGGCATTTGGACTGCAGAACGGAAACGCAAGTAGAATCCTTGCAAATCTGGGAGCAGATGTTCACGAACTTTCCTGGTTCTGGCTGGTAGCACCAATTACGGGCCTCATTGTGCAGCCAATCATTGGACACATGGGCGATAATACCTGGAGCCCGCTCGGCAGAAGAAAACCGTATTTCCTCATTGGCGCAGTGCTTTGCGCAATCGGATTGGTTCTTTTACCCAACGCCGCGTCAGTAACTCATTTAATCGCAGCCAACGTTTTATTGCTGGCCGTAATCTTCTTAGCCATGATGGATTTTTCCGTCAATATCGCCATGGAACCGTTCCGTGCATTGGTCGGGGATATGCTGCCGAAACATCAGGGAACGCTTGGTTTCTCCATCCAGACCATCTTAATCGGAGTCGGAGCCGTTATCGGGTCAGAAATGCCGAACTGGCTCACCAAAATGGGCGTATCTAATGTCGCGCCTGAAGGTTATGTGGCAGACAATGTGATTTACGCATTTTATGTGGGGGCAGCAGTTCTAATCGCCTCCATTTTATACACCATCTTTACAACCAAAGAATATTCTCCAAAAGAATTTGCAGAATTTGAGGGCCGCGACGAAGCAGCAGAACACAGTTCTAAGTTTTCAGATATGTTTAAGGATTTTGCGAAAATTCCTTCACTGATGAAAAAATTGGGTGCAGTGCAGTTTTTCTCCTGGTTTGCTCTTTTTACCATGTGGGTTTTTACCACAAGTGCTTTAGCGACTCACCATTTCGGACTTGCACCGGATGATACTACCTCTGCAGAATTTAATAAAGCAGGCGATTTAACCGGACATTTATTTGGTCTCTATAATTTATTTGCGATTCCGTTTGCGTTTCTCTTAACTCCAATTGCGAAAGCGATCGGTAAAAAACAGACTCATGCTTTGGCGCTCTTTTCCGGAGGATTGGGACTGATTTCCATGTTTTTCATTAAAGATACCGGCATGCTTTGGATCTCAATGATCGGTCTTGGATTCGCTTGGGCGAGTATCCTTGCAATGCCTTATGCGATGCTTATTGACGCGATTCCACAAAGAAAAATGGGCGTTTATATGGGAATTTTCAACTTCTTTATTGTAATGCCACAAATCGTTAACGGTATTTTCGGCGGACCGATTGTGAAAAATCTTTTTGGAAACATGGCCATCGATTACGTTGTAGTTGGCGGTGTATGTTTAATCATCGCATCAGCCGTAACCATGTTCCTCATTAAAGGCGAAGGCAAAGAATCAGAAAAAGAACTCGAGGAAGAAATCCAGCAGGTTCATTTTTAATCAAAGTCCCGCAAAGTCGGCAGATTCTACAATAAAAACATAAATCTAAAATCCTTAAGGCCTCAAAAACTTTAAGGATTTTTCTTTGTGCTTTTTCAAATGAATCTCAATCCTCAAATTTACATTCTTGCCTGACAAAACCACATTTTCGCCTCCGTAAATAACATTCTTGTTTTACGAAGTAACATTCTTGCATAACGAAACAACATTCTTGCATAACGAAACAACATTCTTGCCTAACGAACTAACATTCTTGCCTAACGAACTAACATTCTTGTCTTACGAAACAACATTCTTGCCTAACGAAACAACATTCTTGCCTAACGAAACAACATTCTTGCGTTCGTAATCAATGTTTTATGCGCTCTTACATCACACCCAAAAGAAAACAACCGTATGAGGTTTAGATGGTCAGGTTTATCACATCATGAACTTATCTTAAATCAATGTTTATAGAGTCCTAATACTCTAAATTTGTATTATTAAATCACTGAAACAATCAAAAAAATGAAAACAGTTTATCATAAAGCAGACACCAGAGGTTTCGCCGATCACGGCTGGTTGAAATCTCATCATACCTTCAGTTTCGCCAATTACTACAATCCGGAAAGAATGAGTTTCGGGGTTTTAAGAGTGTTGAATGACGACCAGGTAGCTTCCGGAATGGGTTTCGGAACGCATCCTCACCGCGATATGGAAATTATTTCTATTCCGCTGGAAGGCGATTTGGAGCATAAAGATTCCATGGGAACTACTGCAGTAATCAGAAATGGTGAAATTCAGGTCATGAGTGCCGGAACCGGAGTTCAGCACAGCGAATACAATAAAAATAAAGACGGGCTTGTAAAATTTTTACAGATTTGGGTCATTCCGAATAAAATGAATGTTACGCCGCGTTACGACCAGATCAGCATTAAAGAAAATGAGAAGATCAACGATTTTCAGCAGATTCTATCACCAAATCCTGATGATGAAGGAGTTTGGATTCATCAGAATGCATGGTTTAATCTGGCAAAATTTGAAAAAGGCAACGCCAAAGAATACAGAATTCACGACGCCAAAAACGGAGTTTATGTTTTTGTTTTAAAGGGCTCCGCAAAAATTGGCGACCAAACCCTCGGAACCAGAGACGGTTTTGGAATCTGGGAAACTGAATCTTTTACGCTGGAAGCTCTTGAAGCTTCAGAAGTTTTACTGATGGAAGTTCCCATGCAATTATAATTAAATGCATTAAATTTGAATAACAAATTAAATTCAAACTATGAAAATATTAGCTTTTGCCGGAAGCAATTCCACTGTTTCGATCAATAAAAAACTGGTCACTTTTGCGTCCACATTTTTCCCGGATGATGAAGTTGAAATCCTTGATCTGAATGATTTCGAAATGCCCATCTACAAACGTGAAACTGAACTTGCAGGCGGTACTCCACAGAAAGCGATCGATTTTGCTGCTAAAATTGATGAATGTGACCTCATCCTTTTATCAACTCCGGAAAACAACGGAAATTTCCCGGCAGTTTTTAAAAATCTCATGGATTGGATTTCTAGAATTAAAGGCAGAAAAATTTTTGGCGGAAAACCGATGTTTCTTATGGCAACTTCTGACGGTGGCCGCGGCGGCGCAAGTGTGCTGGAAATTGCTGAGAAACGTTTTCCTTTTGACGGTGCTGAAGTGCTTGAGATTTTTTCGCTTCCCAAATTCAGCGAATATTTTGATGCTGAGAAAGGAATTGTTAATGAAGAAAAACTTGAGGAGTTTAAAGAAAAAGTTCAGAAAGTAAAACTGAAATTCTCTTGAAAAATAGGTTTAAAACAGAAAGAGCGGACTAAAAAGTCCGCTCTTTTTTATTATAAATTTTTAAGTTCTATTACTTTTTAATCATCGAAAAAGCCTTGCTTCCCAGTTTAAAAATCGGAAGTGCAACGATACCGCCAATAATTCCCGCCAAAGTTTCTCTTACAATAGAATTCAGATTCGGCAGAAAATGATGATGAAGCCACTCAATATTGTGCACGAAAATCCCGCCGGCAACCAAAATTAAAGCAACAGTACCTACAACACCCAAGCCTTTGATCACCCACGGCAAAGCATTTACGAGAAAATTCCCCAGCGTAACCAGAAAACCTTTTTCCGTCTTTGATTTTTTAATGAGTTTGTAGCCCGCATCATCCATGCGAACAATTAAGGCAACAATTCCGTACACGCCCACGGTAGCAATAATGGCTACGATTGAAACCGTTACAATTTCTACAAGCAATGGATTGAACTGCGATTTTAATGCTTCGTAACCTGCTTTTGCCGAAGCAAGCGCAATAATTACAATTTCGAGGGAAAGGATAAAATCTGTGGTGACAGCTGACTTTATTTTAGATTTTTCAAGATCTGCGCCGTTTTCTGTTGTTGCATTAGCCTCATCGATTACTTCGTGCCCTTTCTTACTTCGGTGAAATAAATATTCAATAATTTTTTCAATTCCTTCATAAGCCAGATAAAATCCGCCAAAAATCAGAATGATGGTAATCGCCGGCTCATACAGCCATTGCAGCAAAAACACTGCAGGAACAATAATGAGTTTATTCACAAAAGAACCCTTCATAATTTTCATTAAGACGGGAACTTCGCGCGATTCAAGAAAACCGGTTGCCTTCTCTGCATTTACGGCAAGATCATCTCCCAAAATCCCCGCCGTTTTCTGGGTTGCTAATTTTGCAGTTACTGCTACATCATCCATCAAAGCTGCAATATCATCCAGAATCGCAAAAAAACCTGAAGCCATAGTTTATAATTTTAATTGAAACAAAAGTAAGTAATTGGATCAATATACAATGTTTCGCTGTGTGCTAAACCAGGATTTTTTTCTTATGATTTTCTAAATTCATTTTAAAATCTTATTTTCGCAGAACAAAATTTTTAAAGTTGAAACCGCAAAGATTACATTCCCCAAAAGAAAAATTCCAAAATTTTGGAAGTGGAATCTTCGCCGAAATAAAATAATAGTGAGCCGACGTCTGAATGACTGTCGGCTTTTTTTATCACTTAATTCCAAACCGCAAATAGTAAATAAAATCATGAGCAATACGTATAAATCCGCCGGTGTCGACAAAGAAGAAGGCTACAAAACCGTTGATAAAATTAAGAATGCGGTTGCTGAAACCCATAACAAAAATGTACTGAACAACCTGGGAAGTTTCGGTGCGTTTTACCAAATTGCAGGTTATAAAAATCCTGTGTTGGTAAGCGGCACAGATGGTGTCGGTACAAAACTGAAGGTTGCCCTGGATTCTAAAAAATATGATTCCATTGGGGTTGACTGTTTTGCAATGTGTGCGAACGATATTTTGTGTCATGGCGCAAAACCGCTTTTCTTCCTTGATTATTTAGCTTGCGGAAAACTTGATTCCGAAATTGCTGCGGAAATTGTGATGGGTATGGTAAATGCCTGCAAAGACAACGAGTGTGCACTTATAGGCGGTGAAACAGCAGAGATGCCGGGAATGTACAAACCTGGCGATTACGATGTGGCAGGATTCTGTGTCGGCATCGTGGAAAAAGATGAAATTATCGACGGTTCAAAAATTAAAGCCGGACACAAAATCATTGCATTGCCAAGTTCAGGGTTTCACAGCAACGGATTTTCTCTCGTAAGAAAAATCTTTCCCGATTTTAATGAAGAATTTGAAGGTAAACCACTTTACGAAACACTTCTTTTGCCTACAAGACTTTATTATAAGCCAATTCACAGTTTACTGGAAGAAATTGAAGTTTGCGGAATCGCACACATCACAGGGGGAGGTCTTATAGAAAATGTTCCGCGAATCCTGGGTGGAGGATTATGTGCTGATATTGATACCTCAAAAATTAAAATCCCAACCGTGATGCTGGAACTGGAGAAAAGAGGAAATATTGATCGAATGGAAATGTTCGGAACTTTCAATATGGGCGTAGGAATGGTCATCGTGGTGGACGCAAAACACGCAGAAAAAGTTTTAGATCTTCTTGATGATGCCTACGAAATGGGTGAAATCACGGAAGGTACAGAGAAAATCATTTTGAATTAATAGCTGCAGAATTTCCATGAAAAGTATGGTTGTATTGGTTTCAGGAGGCGGCACAAATCTGCAGAGAATCATCGACTGCATTGGAACCGGAGAAATTCCAAATGCTGAAATCAAGTTAGTCGTTGCAGACCGGGAATGTTTCGGATTGCAGCGCGCAGAAAAACATGGAATTAAGAATGTTATCATAAAACGGGGAAAAAATTTCTCCGAAAAGCTGACTGATGTTCTTCCCGAAAACACTGATCTCATCGTTCTGGCAGGATTTTTATCAATTTTAAATAAAGAGTTCTGTGAGCGTTTTCCGGGAAAAATCATCAATATCCATCCGGCTTTACTTCCGAAATTCGGCGGCAAAGGAATGTGGGGACATCATGTACATGAAGCGGTTTTAAAAACCGGTGAAAAAGAAAGTGGCGCAACGGTTCATTTCGTCACGTCAGGAATTGACGAAGGAAAAATAATTCTGCAGAAATCTTTTGAAATTTCGCCCAATGAAACAGTAGAAAGTTTGGCGGATAAAGTCCATGAAGTTGAATACAGCATTTTCCCTGAAGCCATCAATATGGTTTTAAAGGATTATTGAAGGTAAATAACAGATCTAATAAAAAGTAAAAAGAAAGAAAATGTCAAAAAAAAGAGCACTGATCTCTGTTTCCGATAAATCCGGACTCACCGATTTTGCAAAGTTTTTAGAAGAAAAAAACTATGAACTGATTTCCACCGGAGGAACATTCAAATATCTTAAAGATGCGGGTTTGCACCCGATTCAGATTGATGAAGTTACAGAATTCCCGGAAATGTTGGACGGAAGAGTTAAGACGCTTCATCCAAAAGTTCACGGCGGCCTTCTGGCGGTCCGCAACAGCGAAGAACACATGAAAACTGTTCAGGAACACGGTATTGGCCTGATCGATATGGTAATTGTTAATCTATATCCTTTCTTCGAAAATGCCAACGCTGATATTTCGTTGAATGAAAAAGTAGAATTTATCGATATTGGCGGACCTTCGATGCTAAGATCCGGAGCTAAAAATTTCAATGCTGTAACCGTGATTACTGAAGTTGAAGATTATGCAAAAGTTCAGCAGGAAATTACTGAGAACGGCGACACGACTTTAGAAACCCGTAAGAAACTTGCCGGAAAAGTTTTTAATCTTACGTCTGCTTACGACGGAGCCATTTCTAAAATGCTGCTCGATGAAGATTATCCGCAATATCTAAATGCATCCTATAAAAAAGTTTCAGACCTGAGATACGGCGAAAATCCACACCAGTCGGCGGCGTATTACGCTTCCACAACGGAAAACGGTGCGATGAAAGATTTTGAGATTCTCGGCGGCAAAGAACTTTCCTTCAATAACCTTCGCGATATGGATTTATGCTGGAAGGTCGTCAATGAATTCAAAGATGAAATGGCCTGTTGCGCCGTGAAACATTCTACGCCGTGCGGCGTGGCGGTGGGCAGCTCAGCACTTGAAACTTACGCAAAAACTTTTGCATGCGATCCGGTTTCCATCTTTGGCGGGATTATTGGGATGAATTTTAAAGTAGATGCTGCAACCGCAGAGGAACTCAATAAAACTTTCCTTGAAATCGTAATGGCTCCGGATTTTGATGACGATGCGCTCGAAATCTTAAAAAAGAAAAAGAATCTCAGAATTATTAAAATTAAAAATCCGGTTTCCGACCGACAAACCTGGGTGAAAATTGATGGAGGAATTCTGGTTCAGGATAACGATAATCAGTTTTCTGAAAATATAGAAACCGTAACCGTTTTTAAACCTTCAGCGGAACAGGAGAAAGCCCTTTTATTTGCACAGCGCGTGGTAAAATACGTTAAATCAAATGCGATTGTGGTTTCCAATGGATTTCAGGCATTGGGAATTGGCGGCGGACAGGTAAACAGAATCTGGGCTACGCAACATGCAGTAGAAAGAGCAAAGGAAAAATTCTCCGGTGATCTGGTTTTAGCTTCTGATGCGTTTTTTCCGTTTAGAGATGTAGTAGATTTCTGCGCTAAAGAAGGAATCAAAGCCATCATCCAGCCAGGCGGCAGTATGAGGGATGAAGAAAGCATTGAAGCAGCGAATGAGCATGGAATTCCGATGATGTTTACAGGAATGCGCCACTTTTTGCATTAAGCAATTCCAGGTCCATCTTAGTTGCTGAATTGGGATACGGATTTACTGTTAATTAAGAAACTTTTCTCGCTGCACATTTGAAATTCATCATCAAATTAGTAATTTTGAGAATACAAACATTAAATAAACTTTTATGAAAATATTAATCGTAGGAAATGGAGCCCGTGAATCTGCGCTCGCTCTAAAGCTGAAAGACGACAGCAGAATCTCTAAACTGTACTTTGCAAAAGGCACTGTAACGACAGGCCAGTTGGGCCAGAATGTGTATGAAGACAGTGTGGAAGGATTAAGGGATTTCGCAATCAAAGAGAGAATTGATCTTACGGTTGTTGGTCCGGAGGCTCCTTTGGTAGAAGGAATTGTCGATGAATTTAAGAAACATGACCTGAAAATCTTTGGCCCCGGTAAAAGAGCTGCAGAACTGGAAGGAAGTAAAGCTTTTTCTAAAAAATTCATGCAGACCAATAACATTAAAACTGCCAAAGCAGTTGTTTTTGATGCTTATCACGATGCAGTTGAATATGTGAGAAACCAGAAATTCCCTATCGTTATTAAAGCAAGTGGACTTGCAGGCGGAAAAGGTGTTGTGATTGCCGAGAATCTTGCAGAAGCAGAATCTACCATTCATAAATTTATGATCGACAGGGTTTACGGGGACGCCGGAATTCAGTTGGTGATCGAAGAGTATCTGAAAGGTTTTGAAGCATCAATCATTGCATTTTCAAACGGTACAAAATTATTCCCTTGTATTCCGGTAAAGGATTACAAAAAAGCCGGAAATGGCGACACAGGTCCAAACACCGGAGGAATGGGAAGTGTAGCTCCTAGCCCTGAATTTACTGCAGAACATTATAATGATTTCGAAAAAAATATCCTTGAGCCTACTTTGGCGGGTTTCAGTGCAGCAAATATTCATTTCAAAGGATTTATTTTCTTTGGATTGATGGTGACTGCGGACGGGACTTTCCTTCTGGAATATAACATGAGAATGGGCGATCCTGAAACACAGGTGATTCTGCCACTCATGGAAAATAAACTTTTCGATGTGATTAATGACTGTCTCGAAGGAAAAGATATTGAACTGAAATTCAAAGACGAGAAAGCGGTTTGCCTCGTGATGTGCTCCGGCGGTTATCCACGTAAAATCGAAACCGGTTTTGAGATCAGAAATCTGGATAAAGTTAAAAACAGTCAGGTTCTTTTCGCCGGCGCTAAAAAGACCGGCGACAGAATTATTACTGCTGGCGGGCGGGTGTTAAGTTTGGTGGCTACAGCCGACACTTATGACCACGCAAGAAAGCTGGTTTACGAAGATGCCAAAACCATCAGCTTCGATTACGAAACTTACAGAGACGATATCGGTAAATTTTAATATAAAAGAGCGTGAATAATCACGCTTTTTTTTTAGTTGGGTTGCTCTTTGGAGCTGTTTCCCGCTTTCCGTTACAATCTTTTATTTGGTTGCGGCGGCTCCGCCGCCGCAACCAAATAAAAGGATTTACTCTGCAATCGGGGCTAGTGGAGACCCGGCAAAAAAGACAATAAATTCATTTACAAAACGTTCTTTTCCTTATAATTTAAAGAACAGTCATTAAAAAATAAAAAGTAAAATCATACATGAATAACGGCATCATCATTCTCGACTTTGGGTCACAATATAACCAACTCATTGCAAGACGGATCCGAGAACTCGGCGTCTATTCCGAGGTTCTTCCGTTCGATACTCCTTTATATGAGATTATGTCTCGTAATCCCTCAGGGATAATTTTATCAGGCGGTCCAAGTTCGGTAAATGCTGAAAACGCACATTTAGTAGACAAAGCACTTTTCGAAAAAGGAATTCCGGTATTGGGAATCTGTTACGGCATGCAGTTGACCACTCATTTGATGGGCGGTAAAGTGAAGAAAGGTGAAAAAGGCGAATACGGAAAAGCAAAACTTCAAATCCAGAAATCGAATGCACTTCTTTCAGGCGTAAGCAGATTTTCTACTGTTTGGATGAGTCACTTTGATGAAGTGGAAACGGTTCCTGAAGGTTTCAGTGTTAATGGAATGACCGATGTTATTTCCGCTATTTCAAACGAACCGAAGAAAATCTATTGTGTGCAGTTTCATCCGGAAGTTTCGCATACTGAAGAAGGGTCAAGGATGATCGACAACTTTGTTTTTAACATCTGTAAAGCTCCAAAAAACTGGAAACTCACCAATTATATTGATAAAACTGTTGCTGAAATCAAAGAAAAAGTAGGGGACCAAAAAGTAATTTTGGGACTTTCCGGCGGCGTAGATTCTTCGGTAGCTGCTGTTTTGATTCATAAAGCCATCGGCGATCAGTTACAGTGTATTTTTGTTGATACAGGCCTTTTGAGAAAAAAAGAGGCAGAAAAAGTAATGGTTAATTACGGTGAGCATTTTAATCTGAAAATTAAACTGGTCGATGCTTCCGAGAGATTTTTATCAAAACTGAAAGGCATCGCTGATCCGGAAGAAAAAAGAAAAGCCATAGGAAACGAGTTTGTTGCCGTTTTCGATGAAGAATCACATAAAATTGAAGGTGCCAAATTCCTGGCACAGGGAACTATTTATCCTGACGTCATTGAAAGCCAGTCTGTAAAAGGACCTTCTGCAGTCATTAAATCCCATCACAATGTAGGCGGACTCCCAGAAGAGATGGATTTCGAACTTTTGGAACCATTAAGAGAACTATTCAAGGATGAGGTTCGCAAGGTAGGCGAGGAGCTTGGGATTCCGCACCATTTGGTACACCGTCATCCTTTCCCCGGGCCTGGTTTAGGGATCAGAATTCTGGGCGAAGTTGACGAAGAAAAAGTAAGAATTTTGCAGGAAGCTGATGATATTTTCATCGAAGAACTTTATAAGAATAAACTGTATGAAACCGTTTCACAGGCTTTTGTGGTTTTACTTCCGGTAAAATCTGTAGGCGTTATGGGTGATGAAAGAACCTATGAGTATACGGCGGTAGTGCGTTCTGCAAATACTACGGATTTTATGACGGCTACTTTCAGTAAATTCCCTTGGGAGTTTCTGGAAAATGTATCGAACAGAATCATTAATGAAGTCCGCGGGATCAACCGCGTTGCTTATGATATTTCGAGTAAACCGCCCGCAACCATCGAATGGGAATAGAAATTAAAAAACGCATCTTAAAGGTGCGTTTTTTTTATTCCGTTTTAATACCGAATTTCTGAAATCTTACTTTAGAATAAGGTGTGTCGAATTTTAAAGTATCCGGATACTGCAGATGCTGCACCATTTTTTTTCTGAAGTTAAATTTCATCATAAAAGGAACTTTCTCATAAGAATTTCCAATAAGTACAGCGACGGAATCTCCTTTCCAATACGCTTCTTCAACAGTGAACGAGGGGCCAAAAAACGCGATGCGCTGTGCTGTTTTGTTTTTATAGTCAACCAAAGCAACCTCCTGGTCTGCTTCAAAACTTGCACTGCCATCTGCAGCAATCTTCCACTGGTAACTGTCGAAATCAAGATAGTGAGTTTTACTTTCGTTAAACACGAAGAACGGCTTATAGATTTCATTAAAACCTTCTTCATTCATCACTTTTACATTACTAGGGTAATATGTAATCGCAGAAGTGTTTGACAGTACGAATTTGTCTGTACTAAAATCAGGATTGGTTTTTTTATAGTAGCTAACCCAGGAATCGGGGGCTGTATTTTCGGGCTGAGGTTTTCTTTCTATAACTGACGGATCAGGTTTTTCCCGTAAATGACCATTGTTGACCTTTTCCTTTTTATCTGAACAGGAAAAAATCAAAAGCGAGAGCAAAAATATTGGCCATTTCATTCATCCAAATTACAAAATAATTTAATCCTCTAAAAAACATATCTTTGCAAAATGGATAAAATCACTTTTGCCGATTTCGAATTACCGGAAAAAATTCTTGATGTACTGGCAGATTCAAATTTATTTGAACCAACACCGATTCAGGAAAAATCACTTAAACCTATACTTTCAGGCCGTGATGTAATGGGAATTGCGCAAACGGGAACCGGAAAAACGCTGGCTTATCTGCTGCCTGTTTTAAAAACCTGGAAGTACAACAAAAACGGAAATCCTACAGTAGTCATTCTTGTTCCAACGCGTGAGCTGGTGGTGCAGGTTACAGAAATCGTTAAAAACCTTACCCAAAATATTACCGCACGTGTGATAGGAATTTATGGTGGAGTCAACATCAAAACGCAAAAACTGATGTTTGATGACGGCTGCGATATTTTGATTGGAACGCCCGGCAGAATCATGGATTTAGCGATCGACAATGCCATCTCTCTGAAAGAAGTTCAAAAGCTGATTGTTGATGAATTCGATGAAATGCTGAATCTTGGATTCAAGGCTCAGCTGGCGAATATTTTCACGATGATGAGGGAGAAAAGACAGAATATTCTTTTTTCAGCGACCATGACTGAAGCAGTAGATGCTGTTCTGGATGAATATTTTGCAAATCCAATGGAAATTTCCCTTGCTAAATCGGGAACTCCGCTTGAAAAGATTGAACAGCTCGGATATAAAGTTGAAAATTTCAACACTAAAATAAATCTTTTAGCGCATTTACTGAAAACTGACGAGGACTTCTCCAAAGTTTTGGTGTTCTGCAATAATAAAAAGAACGCAGATTATCTTTTTACAAAAATCGAGGAACTTTTTCCGGATGAATTCGATGTGATTCACTCTAACAAATCCCAGAATTACCGTCTTAATGCGATGAGAAGTTTTGAGAAACAGGAAATAAGAGGTTTAATTACCACCGACATTATGGCGCGGGGACTCGACATTTCCAATATTACTCACGTTATTAATTTTGAAATTCCCGAAGTTCCGGAGCAGTATATTCACAGAATTGGTAGAACCGGACGAGCCGACAAAAATGGAGTTTCGGTTTCCTTTATAACCAAAAAAGAAGAAACGCTGCTGCTTGATATTGAACTCCTAATGGACAAAGCTGTTTCGATAAAAGATTTCCCTTCAGAAGTAAAAATCAATCCTGTAAAAATTGCGTCAGAAAAAGACGAGATTATCATGAAAAATGCTCACACCGTAAAGCTGGAAGAGGGCGGCGGTGCTTTTCATGAAAAAAAGGATAAGAACAAGAAAGAAAACTGGGGCGGACCAACGAAAAGAAATCCTCCGAAGACTAAAGGTGTAAACCGTGGTCAGCAGAAAGCTAAAGCTAAAGCAAGAAAGAAAAAATAAACCGCAGTTTTTTAAATTTTAAATCATTTGCGCGCCTTGATTTATGGCTTCTTAAGATAAGGAGCCATTTCTTTTTGCCAGATTTGGTAACCTTCAGGCTTCATATGAAGCATGTCCGGCAGAAAAAGATCTCTGCGGACTTTTCCATCGGGTCCGTTCATCGCTTTCGTAATGTCGATGTATTCGGCGTTCTGCTTCCTGTCCATGAAATTTTTAATCAGACTATTGGTGGCGGTAAATTTCGGCCATAAATTTTCCCTGCTTGGCGATAGTTTAATGGAGACATACGCAACGGGAACCTTGGGAAAGATCCTGCGAATCTCAGCATAAAAATGTTTATATCGGTTAAAAACTTCCCGTGGTTTTAGATTTCCGTTAGCCGCAAAATCATTTTCGCCACAATAAATTAAAATTTGCTTGGGATAATATGGCTTTAGAAGTTCACTTGAATAAAAATTAAGATCGTTCAGTCCTGATCCTCCAAAGCCGCGATTAATAATGACATGTTCCGGAAAATATTCGTTTACATCCTTCCACATCGTAAAAGATGAACTTCCAAGCAATAAAACTGCATCTGGTGGAGGAGGTATTTGGGCGTCCATGATTTTAAACTGCTCCACATCGTCCCAGAAAGCGGGTTTATCCTGAGCAGTAATTGCAGAAAAAATAAGTATGAGAACGAAGGCAATAATTTTTTTCATTGGATATTTTTGAAAGATACTCGGTAATCTAAACAACAAAAGTAAGAAAACCTCAAAACAAATTTAAAATATTCTGTTGGTGGCATTTTCCTTCGTGTAGAACGTGTTGACTTCCGTGCCCCCGGGGTCGCTCGCCGGGCAGGTTGTGGTGCCTGAAAGGGGCCGGAAACCGGTGAACTCCAGCTTGTAGAGGTTCTCGCC